>OGCV01000275.1_pt1 | contig 23624 bp, 25 predicted proteins | sample 1570201 | NCBI WGS metagenome assembly OGCV01 (sample SAMEA2582162, study PRJEB24529) | metagenome
CGGCTTTCAGCCACCCCTCCTTCCCCGAAGGAGGGGAATGGAGATACCACCGACTGGCTAAATAACCACCAAATTTGAAGAAGAACCGATTTTTTCATAGCACAGGGGGCTTCGGAACGTTGAGGTGATTGCGGTTGCACCCGCGTCACCTTCCTCTCACCAGTTTCTTCAATGTCCCGTTGTAGGTGTTCTCAAATTCCGTCGGATGATTAAGGGCCCAGAGGATGTAATCTCCCGGTTCGTTTTTTTTGAGCAGGGTGGGGCGGTATTCGTTGCTGAGAATCTTCCATAAAGTGCCTCCCGGTCCGCCCAGTTCTTTGCGTCGGGCGAGGGCGGTGATTGCGTTCACGGTCTGTTCTTTCCGGATGCCGATTGTTTGAAGGTTCATGTGCAGGAGAGTTTCGGAGCTGCCTCCGGCGGTTACTCCTTGGGGGGGAATGCTGTTTCTTCCGTTATCTCTTTGGGGATTCCCTTTTTCTCCGGAAGGATTCTCTATTACTTCAGGATAAGTTCCCTTTACTTCAGGATAAGTTCCCTTTTCTTCAGAATAACATTCTTTTATTTCAGAATAATTTCCGAAATTTCCAAAAGACAAACCACTTACAACGACAGGCGGAGCCTGAAAAACGCCGTTTGACGGCACGGGCGGCATTTCATTCTCTGTCTCTTTTCCGGCTTTCCGCCTATTCTCTGTCTCTTTGTCTTTTTCTATCTCTTTCTCTCTATCTCTATCTCTTTCCGCTTTGGTTTCAGTTCCCCTATCTCTTTCCTTCTCCGTTTCCTGTTTACCTTTGGTGTCTGTTTCCTCTTTTGTTTGTGGGATTGTTGTAGCAATTTCGGGAGATTTTGCTGCATTAATTCCTGTTTTTGTAGCATAGACATCATTTACTGCTGCATCACTGACAGTTCCGTTTCCGGTTCCCGCTCGGTTTCCGTTTCTATTTTCGTTTTCACTTTTTGCTATGCTGTTTTCCTTTCCGTATTCGTCCTTTTGTTGCTCCGTTTCTCCGTCCGTGATTAGCCAGAAATGTTCCAACGGTAATTTGTATTTTCTCCGGCTGTCGGTGATAATTTTGTGATATTGCTCCTGAATAACTTGTGAAGTGAGTACGCTATACACCTTATATATATATGAGGGTCGAATAATCCCACCGCCAGACAGTCGTCGATAATGGCCTGCATTTCCGCCTCCTCGCAACAGGCTTCCTGTGCAACGTCGAACAATGTGTCCTGATTCCACGGGACATAATATCCTTTTTCTTTGTAGATGAGGCAGAACAGTGAAGTGAGCGCGGCAATCCCTGCTGCGTGGTGACGGCTGGAGATACGTCGCACCTTTCTGTCTTGCAGGAAATTGACGTCGAGTGGAAAATAATCTAAACCGGATTTGGAAATACGGGCCATTTGGATTGAATTAAAAATTAATGATTAGTTCGGGTTTCGTGGGTGCGGCACCCTGAATTTCATCGCAGAGGACACCGATGTGTACGACTCAGTTCAGAATCCCTCTTTCTGAACATCGAAGCACGGACAGGCTTTCATGTACTCGTTGGGCGAGATAACGCCGTCGCCGTTGAGGTCGGGGCTGGTGTCACGGTGTCCGAGCACCTGCTTCACACCGGGGAAGACAAGCCGTAGCGCCTTCACCAGTCGGATGAGTGCGGTGCGTTGCGCGTCGGTGCGTGTATCGGCGGGGCGACCGTCCTTGTCCAGTCCGCCGACGTAGCAGATGCCGATGGAACGCTGGTTCCAGCCCATACAATGCGCCCCGTCGAGGGTGACGTCTCGTCCCGGTTCGATGGTGCCGTCGAGGCGGATGACGTAATGATAGCCGATGGACCAGAAGCCACGGGCACGGTGCCAGCAGTCGATATCGGCAGCGGTGATGTTCTGTCCCGCACGGGTGGCGGAACAGTGGATGATGATGGTGTCTTTCATTGCAGAAACTCCTTTCTTTGTCCTCTTTCTCTGGGCAATATATAAGTGTTGAAACCAAAAATGGCGGATTCTTCGGGAGACAGGCGGCGGTAATAGTGTTGCGTCACTGAATGGTGTACGGGAACAAAGAGAGAAATAAGAGGAAGAGGCGATGAAACAAGGGGAGAAGAAACTGACTGCACACATACATTGCCTGCTTCAGACTCTCCGACTGAATTGCTTGATCTGCCTGTTCCGAGCAGATTGCCTGCTTCGGACTTCCCGACTGAATTGCTCGATCTGCCTGTTCCGAGCAGATTGCCTGCTTCGGACTCTCCGATTGAATTGCTCGATCTGCCTGTTCCGAGCAGATTGCCTGCTTCGGACTCTCCGACTGAATTACTCGATCTGCCTGTTCCGAGCAGATTGCCTGCTTCGAACTCCCCGATTGAATCGGCTTTAACGGTCAGCACAGGTATTTCGGGTGCTATCAGAAAGCATTCTTCCGAACCGCTTCTTTCGGCTCTTGGCTTTTTCTTCATGGCCGATTGCTTCAGTCTTTCGGGGTGTAATAAATGCAGCACCAGCCAATTACGTTGTTTAGGGTTCATTTGTTCCCCTTTTACCAGTGCGTTCATGGATGGATAGGCTTGCAGGATATTTCCTGCCTCGTCCGTTGTGGCACAGGGGACGGGGGAGAGGGCGGGTGACGACGGACGCAGACCGGTCCGGATGGCGTGCATGACATTGTCGTAGGCATCGCACCATTCGAGGTTGGCGACGTGGTTGTTGAGCTTGTTTCCGTCGAGGTGGTTCACTTGGGGGAGACGCTTCGGGTTGGGGATAAAAGCTGTTGCCACTAAGCGGTGTACAGAGTAGCCGACGTATATCCCCTTTTGGCGGATGGCCACGTACTCATAACCTTTTGCGGTAATACTGCTGCTGATTATCAACTTCGATTTGCCTTTGAAACTCAATATCCGCCCGTGGTCTGAAACCATATAGTCGGAATTTGCTTCGATAAATCTCCAATTTTCCATACTTTATTCTTTATATTGTTAATAAAATTACACTTCGTTAAAAAGAAATCCCTTTTCCGAAACCACCGGGGATAAACGGCGCAGCCTGCATGGTAGAAACGGCGTAGCCTGCAAGGTAGAAACGGCATAAACAAGGACTGTTAAACGGCGTAGCCTCCTCGCTGACATGAGGCGGTTCCGCCCGCTTACTCCGGTCTTTGACCTTTCTCATTCCTCCTCTGCACGGGGTTCGAGCCGTTCGGCACAGTGAATAAGAAACTCCAGCTCCTCCCGACACCCTTGAATGGCTTCGTACAAAGAGTCCACATGATACATTCTGCAAAGCGTTTCCCATTCTTTTCGTTCTTCTGAAGTCATTTGTTCTCCGAAATTCATTTGCTGTCCAAAACTTATCTGCTGCCCGAAACTCATTTCAAAACTTATCTGCTGCCCGAAACTCATTTGCTCTCCGAATCTCATCTGCTCTTCGAAACTCATTCGACGCAAAGGAAATTTTCGGCATGAAACGTGCGCCACCCTTTGGCTTCGAGATCGTAGTAGACTACAAACGTATTTTCCGGTCGTGGCATATAGGGGCGGTGAAAACTGTGTTGATATCCGGTGAGCGTGCCGACAGCGTGGCGCACGGTTCCGTCCTGCTTGGTGTAGCAGAATTTCACGTTCTCCCTGTGCATTTTCCGTATCAGTCCACCGATTCGGTGGGCGATGATGAGTGCATCACGCCGGTTCATGTCATTGTTGCGACGGATGACGGCGGCCCGCCTCATGAGCCGTACCCGTGGGAGGGAATGTTGTTTTTTCATTTCAGTCATATGATTCAATTGTTTTTTATTGATTTCGGGGCAAAAGTAGACTGTGGGTAGAATAAAAACCGTTCACGCTTGACTAAAATGAAAAAATATGTAGAAAGAGTCACGCGTGACCCAAAATGTTAAAGGTAAATCCCGAATTTTGTCGGATTAATTTAAATATAATTAGTAATGAACAAAAAAGAAAACTGCCAGAACAGTAGTGAAAGAGAACAACACATTGAAGTAAAAAGGACTGTAAATCAGAAAAGTACAAGTCAGGAAAAAGCAAATCAGAAAAGCATGAGTCAGGAAAAAGCAAATCAGAAAAGCATGAGTCAGAAAAAAGCAAATCAGAGTGGCGAAAAGTCCGTGTATGACGAGAACAGGGATGCCCTTCAGGAAAGAGTCGAAGAGAAGCAATGGAAGAAAAAGCAATGTAATGGCTTGCAGCACAGTGATGACGAAGAAAAACAGAAAGTCATCGATTCGATTATGAAAGTCAGCCGGGATAACGGCTTTGACGACGCTTATCTTCAGCAGCATTCGGACTGTTCGGCATCGTCGATCAAGCGCTTCCACTCGGCCTGGATGGGAAAGAGAATGTCCAATTGGACGACGATTTTTAATTTAGCGCACTGCGTGTCCGTCAATTGTGTCTTTGCCGAAAATCTGGTCGGGATGCTGGTTGTCATTATTATGTTCTTGATTAGAGATGCCGGAATTGTGAGTTACCATATCGACTCGCCCAAGAAAGTGGTGATAGAAATAAATTTCGGTAAAGATAAATTATTGCGCATGAAAGACGAGGAAAAGAACGAAAAAGGAAAAGAAGGTAAAGACGACGAACACCTTTGAGCGACGACAATGATCGGGACAAAGGAAAGAACAACTGACGGAATGAGGTAAGTCCTGTAAGAACTTGGTAGTCTGTATTCGTAAAAAAACGATTCGATATCAGCGATGGACTTCCATTTTATTCCCTTGTTATAATGTCACCACAAATGTAGTCATATTATTGAGAAAACCATGCAGAAACGCTTTTATTCTGAAAAATAAGTTTTATTGTTCACTCAGATTTCATATTCGATGTTGACATCCTACGTTTTCTCTTTTAGATATTTATTTGTTTTCCTTTGTCGGTTTCTACCGTATTGCACGTTCGTCATTATTTACAAATTCTAATTATTGCATTCTCAGTTCGGGTAAAACGAATCCGTTTTCCGAGCTGAGAATGCAGATGACGGCTTTTAATAAGTCTGTTTGTTTTTATTTCTTTAGTAATATATTATAAACTGGCAGATAAGTCGCTCTACCAAGTTCTTACAGAACTTACATTTTTGTATAGTAATATTTAAAGATTTAATAGCAATATTTTAAGATATTCAGTGATCGGTTCCGCAAACAATCAAAACAATCACTATTTATGGAAGCGCGGATAACTCGAAAAACAGCGGCACTTGCAATCTTTCTGATCAGTGCATTTCAGACTTACATTTATGCCGGCCGCCCCTCTTCTTGTCAACTATTAATTATCAATTCTTATACCGAAAACTGTCTGTGGAGCGATGACTTTATGGCCCCTGTCTATAAAGAGTTTCGCGTCCAGAACAGCCCGGTTGACATATGTGCCGAGCACATGGAACTGATGGCGACCGTTGTCCCGGATATGCGCAAACAGGTCTTCATGTCCGACAGGCGCTGGATCAGCGCGCAATGCAGGAAAGAAGCGGAGGAAGTGATGCCTTTCCTGTTGATCGGCGGCTATTTCTGGACAGATAGTGAAATAAAGAAACATCTGCTCCCGGTGATCAAAAGCCGCCTGGACGGAGCGTCGCATCCGCACAGAGTGGAAACGGCAGCGATGGGGACGCCCCCGTCCGTCATCAATTATGCCGACTACGTAGAGAGCGGACTGTTGCTCGGCCTGTGTCCCGACGACACTGTTTTTGGTATGAAGCCCCCCACTTTTTTCGAGCGGAACAAATATTATCTGGCCCTGTTTTTCTCTTTGATGGCACTGGCCGTCATCTATGTGATATGGCTCCGGAGGGCGCTGTATGAGAGGAGCAGGCGGCTGGAGATCATGAGGAGCTATAGCAGTCTGGTCGAAAACATGCCTGTCCTCTATGCCCGTGTCGAGCTCATATTCGACCCCGGTGGCCGGATTATCGACTATGTCTACCGGGAAGTGAATCCCACTTTCGAGAAATACATCCTGCCCAAAGAAAAAATACTGGGAAAGAAATACAGCGAACTCAATCCGGATTATTCGCCGGAACTGCCCGACAGGTACAGCGAACTGAATGACAACAGGCAAATAACCTTTCAGTATTATCTGGAGAAGACGAAAACTCATCTGACCGTCATCTCCATACATTCCAAAACGAAAGGCTGCGTCGATGTCTTTGGTGTGGACAATACCGAACTGGTGCTGACGCAGCAAATGCTGAAATCCACCAACCATAAGTTGTCCGCCGCCCTCGACGCTGCCGACATGACCCCTTGGAAATGGGATTTGCGGACCGGCCTCCTCTCGTGCAACGTCAGCCACGACTTGTACGTCACCGAAGAGGAGGTGACGCATGACGGCAACCTGATTATCGTGCCCACCTCCGCCTGTTTCGCGAAAATCTGCGATGAAGACCGCGAACGCGTGCGGGACGCCTTCGAGCGCCTCGCCAATGGCGAAACGCAGAAAATGCGCGAGGAATATCGGGTAGGCAGACAGTGGCTTCCCTCCCCGCAACAGAATGAATGGGTAGAAGTGCGCGCAGCCGTGGACGAGCGCGACGCGAACGGAAAACCGCTGAGCCTTATCGGCACTTCGATGACCGTCACCCAACGAAAGGAAATGGAGGAAGCGCTCGTACAGGCAAAGGTGAAAGCCGAGGAGGCGAACACGCTCAAATCTTCTTTCCTCGCCAACATCAGCCACGAAATACGCACTCCCCTCAACGCCATTGTCGGCTTTTCCTCGCTGCTGGTGTCGGCGGAAAGGGGGATTTCGGAAGAGAAACAGGAATATATCAACATCATTGAAAACAACAACACACTCCTGTTGCAGCTTATCAGCGATGTGCTCGACCTTTCGAAGATCGAAGCCGGAACGATGGAGTTCGACTACGCCCCGGTAGATGTGCACGGCCTGTTTATCGAACTCGAAGATACGTTCCGGTTGAGGAATAAAAAGTCCGGCATCTGTATCTGCTATCACCGCCGGACGACCGAATGTGTCGTAAAGGCGGACCGTAACCGTCTGGTACAGGTGATGATGAATCTGATGAATAATGCCGTGAAGTTTACCGGGGAAGGCAGCATTGAGTTCGGGTTTGATGTGCGCGAAGACGGTTTCCTGCATTTCTATGTCACCGACACCGGTTGCGGGATACCGGAGGAACGGTTGGAAGAAATCTTCGGGAATTTTGTCAAACTCAACAGCTTTGTGCAGGGCACGGGACTCGGACTCACCATTTGCCGGGCAATCGTCGAAAGGATGGGAGGAAAGATCGGTGCTGTCTCACGGCTGGGTCAGGGGAGTACTTTTTGGTTCACGCTGCCTTATACGGCCAACGAAGAGAAGATTTGAAAAGGACGTGGCGTGACGGAAATATACTTGCTTCCCGAAGAATGGGACTTTTTAGTCAGCCCCTTCCCGAAGGGAGGGGAAGCCATGCGGATAGTCAGCTCGAATCAAGGCTCCCCCAAGAAACGGAAGATGAGCCCTACTTGCGCCGGAGTGAGCAGGATGGCTTTCTCGGAATATCCCGTGCGGGCGAGTTCGTTTTGTAGTGCCGTGTTCTTGGCGATCCAGCTGCGGAGAGTGCGGCGTGCGGAGGCGGGCTGTATGTGGGGCAGGTAGAGAGTGGCCAGTTGGCTTTTGCTGTATGCCTGTATGCGGGGCAGGGTTGCATTTTCTTCGGAAGTTGGTTTCATGATTTTTGCTTTCATTGTCTTTTGATACTGCTTTTACTATCTTTTCTATATTTCTTTCTTTCGTTTTCGTTGCCAATGTAAAGGTACGCCTTTTTTAGTCGTTTGGTGTTGCTTTGTACAGAAGTCCTTGGAGGCAGTATTTGTGCGAAGCCGTGCCGACTGGTGCTCTTCCGTTACAAGTCGTTACATCGTGTATCCGGACTTTTTTGCCATCGCCTACTTTTGTCACCGTAATCGATTGCACATAGAAAACTTACATCAACCATTAAAAAAAGAAAGGAAAACAACCTTATGCCATTAATTTACAAACCTTACCAGGCGAATATCGCCAACAAAGCGGGACAGAAACTGTATTACCCCCGCCTCGTGAAATTCTCGAAAATGGTCAACACGCAGAAGATGGCGGAGCTGATCGCCGAGAAGGCTTCTCTGACACCGGGTGATGTCCACAACGTGATTCGAAACTTGATGTCCGTGATGCGTGAACAGTTGCTCAACAGCCGCACAGTACGTCTCGAAGGCTTGGGCACATTTACGATGATCGCCAAAGCCGGAGGAAAGGGAGTCGTGTTGGAAAGTAAAGTCAGCAGTTCGCAGATCGTTTCGCTGCGCTGTCAGTTTACTCCCGAATATACCCGTTCTGCCGATGGCGTCACTACCCGTGCACTGACTTCCGGAGTAGAATTTGTCCACGTCAAGGACGTAGCGGGCGGCTTTGTGGACGACGATGATAAAAATCATTCGGGAGGCGGAGACACTCCCGGCGGAGGAAGCACTCCCGGAGGCGACGACGATGAGGCTCCGGACCCAACCGTTTAATGAGGCTGAATCGCTGACTCACTAATGCATGATCGGTTCCCTTATTAAATTGCTCCATTCACTCTGTTTTTTAACTCTAAAGAAGGAAGCTATGAAATTATTTTTAGAAAAGTTATTAGATATTTTGGAAGCGCTCTTGCGCTTCCGTCGTCGGAAAGCTAAAAAGACGGGAGATTCATAAACCGACCTCCTCTCTTAAAAACTAGAGAATCCCCTTTTATTTAAAACCGTATCTGTCTATGATATGGGGTTGAATAAAGGGGATTTTTGTATGGGAAAGTAATAGGTAATTGTATAGTAATAGGTAGTGGAATTTAATTCATTTCATTTCTTGTGCGAAATGATTCATACCTGCTCTGAGATGTAGGATTTATGGAAAAGTGTATTATCAAAAAATGGGGTCACCTATACCCCTGTTTGCTACATTATGTTTTTTGAGCCCGATAATGCGGTAGTTGAAGAATTTTGACATCTATAAAAGAATATCCCGGCAGATTGGATAACAGTCAACCGCCCAACCATAAAAAGGGCTGCCCCAATTCTACTTGGGAGCAGCCCTTCTTGCTTTTTCCGGTTTATCTCTAATGCATTTTATTTAATCAGATAGACTTTTTGAAGATAAACCCTTTTGTTGTGTGCTTTTGGGGGATGAGCCACCTTACGGCATTTCTGTTTCCATTTGGAATTTCCGGCTTACCTTCATCAGGTTAATGATGTAAGTCACTACATTTTGAGCTTCCTGCACCATGGTCAGATAAACCATACTTACCCGGATACTGCCCGACTGGCTTTGGATGCGCTGCAACTCTTTGCGTTTCAGTTGCGATAGCTGTCCGTTGAGGTCGTTGGCACGGCGGATTTCCTCTTCCATATTCTGATAATCGTTGTTTTCCAACTTCTTGCGGCATTGCTGAATCAGATAAGTGATGTCCTCGGCCACGTCGCTGAATTCACCTTTCTGAATGGCGTCGAGCGGGTTGAAGTTATTGTCGATGTGTTCAAGACACGGTTCGCAGAGGCGCGAGATGCTGTACACCAGTTCGCTGGCGAAGTCGTTGCCTTGATAGTAGTAGAGTCCTTTTTCGAGCACGGTGTTGTTGTCGAGGCGGCACATGGCAACGGTTCCGGTGCGTTTCATCTGCTTGATGAGTTGCTTTTCGAATTTCGTGGAACCCATGGCACGACGCAGTCCGCGCAGGTTTTCGTGTATAAAGGAGGTGACGGTCAGTTCGAAATTCGTTTCGGCGTACTCCAGCACTTTGGCGAGTTCTTCGCGGGTATGTTTACGCATCAGTTGCAGCGCTTCTTCGCTGTCGGCGGTCTGCATGAGTTGTTTCAGCGTTTCGTTGCCTTTCTCTTTCGCCTTGCGTTTCTTGTACATCACTTGGCTGCGGATGAGGATGAAAATCGCTATTCCGATCAGTGCGATGATGGAGATGTTGCCGCCGTAGTGCAGCACGAGGGCTACGAAGAAGCAGATGGTGAAGGCGGCTCCGGCAGTGATGAACCAGCCGCCGATGACGCTCAGAACGCCTGTGATGCGGTAGACGGCGGAGTCACGTCCCCATGCACGGTCGGCGAGCGACGTACCCATTGCTACCATGAAGGTGACGTAGGTGGTAGAGAGCGGCAGTTTCAGCGACGTTCCCAAGGCGATGAGCAGCCCGGCGAGGACGAGGTTGACAGAGGCGCGGACGAGGTCGAAAGCGGCTCCGTCGGCTATGATGGCTTCGTTTTTGCGGAAACGGGAGTTGATCCACTGCTTCGTGCTTTCGGGCATGATGCGGGAAGTGCCGTTGGCAAGTGTCATGCTGAAACGTACCAGTGTGCGTGCCATCGGGGTACTTCCGAAGTTCTCTTCTCCTTCATCCTGACGGGAGAGGTCTACCGAGGTTTTGATGACGGCGTGCGCCTTTTTGGAGGTGCAGAGGGCGTAGACCATGATGGCGCCGGCACCGATAAGGAAGTACCACGGTGTCTTGGCGGGGCCTAGCAGCGAGGTCATCAGGAAGCTGTCCGGACTTGCTCCGGCTCCGTTGGTGGTGTAGTCTATGAAGGAGGAGTAGCCTGCGAGGGGGACTCCGATGAAGTTGACGAGGTCGTTGCCGGCGAAGGCGAGGGCGAGAGCAAAGGTGCCCATCAGCACCACTACTTTGAAAACGTTGACTTTGAGCCAGTGCAGCACTTGCATCAGTGCCGTGAAGAAGACGAAGAAGCTGGCGATGAGCAGCAGCGTGTTGTCCTGTATCCACTGTTTGTTTTCGGGGGTCATGAAGGAGCTGTCTTTCAGCCCTTTGATCAGCATGAAGTAGATGATGGAGGTGGCGGCGATCCCACCGAAAAGGCCGATGCTGTATTTGATGTTTTTCGTGTAATTGAACGTGAAAACGATGCGGGCGAGCCACTGTACTAACATACCGAAGAAGAAGGCGATGGCTACGGACACGAAAATGGCCATGATCACGGAAAGTGCTTTGTCGGTGTTGATCAGATCGCCCAACGCAAGGGTGGCGTCATTGTTTACTTTGATCAGGGAGAGGGCGAAAGTTCCTCCGAGCAGCTCGAAGACCAGTGAGACGGTCGTGGAGGTGGGCATGCCCATAGAGTTGAAGACGTCCAGAAGGACTACGTCGGTCAGCATGACGGCGAGCAGTATACACATGATTTCGGCAAAGTAGAAATGCTCGGGCTGATAGATTCCGTGACGGGCTATATCCATCATGCCATTGGACAGGGATGCGCCAATGAAAATACCGATCCCGGCTATGAAAAGAATGGTTTTGAACGAAGCGGCCTTGGCGCCTACCGCCGAATTCAGAAAGTTGACTGCATCATTACTGACTCCGACGATGAGATCGAACACGGCCAGCACGAACAGGAAAATGATAATGCATAAGTAAATTGTCTCCATAAAGAAAGTTGTGTATGTTTATTTATGGAGGCAAAGAACGGAGTTTAACGTTGCGGAAAAATGTCATACGTGTTACATTTCTGTTACAATGTCTTTTTTGAGCCATTCATAAAAATCGTATTGGGCACGGACAGCAGGGGTGCCGGACGCTCTTTTTTTGAATACGTTTTGCAGTTTGTCGTCTACCCAACAGGCTTTTTGGTTGTCAGCGAGCTGGATATGGAGCATTTCGATCAGACTGGCGCGCAGGTCAGGGTCGAGGATGGGGGTGACGGCTTCGATACGGCGGTAGAGGTTGCGGCGCATCCAGTCGGGCGAGCCCATGTATACTTTGGGGTGCCCTTCGTTGCCGAAATACCAGATGCGGGCGTGCTCCAGAAAACTGTCGACAATGCGGGTGACACGGATGTTACGGCTGTATGACTGCTCCGGTATGAGGCAGCAGATGCCGCGGACGAGGAGGTCGATCTGCACGCCGTGTTCGGAGGCCTCGTAGAGTCGGTCGATCATTGCGGGGTCTTGGAGGGCGTTCATTTTGAGGATGATACGTCCGCCTTTGCCTTGGTCGGCAAGGGATATTTCACGGTCGATGAGGCGGTTCAGTTCCGGTATGAGGTTGAAGCGGGCGACGAGGAGAGTGGTGAATTTCGGATCTTCCTTGCCTTGCAGGGTGCGGAATAGGTTGTAAAGGTCGTTCACTATTTCCTTGCGGCAGGTGAAAAGTCCACAGTCAGCGTATAGGGTGGCGGTCTTTTCGTTGAAGTTGCCCGTGCTGATGTAGGCGTAGCTGGGGATTTTCTCTCCATTCAGTCCGCGGCGACGGACGAGGGCCACTTTGGCGTGTACTTTTAGTCCGGGGATGCTGTAAATGATTTTGATGCCGGCGGCTTGCATCATTTCGGCGGTGGCGAGGTTGTTCTCTTCGTCGAAACGGGCTTTGAGCTCGACAAATACGGTGACTTTCTTGCCGTTCTGCGCGGCGGCTATCAAGGTGTTGATGACGGCCGAGTTTTCGGCTACACGGTATTGGGTGACCATGATTTCGCGCGTCTCCGGATTGTGCACTGCTTCGTAGAGGAAATGGGTGAAATGCTCGAAGGAGTGGTACGGGTAATACAGCAGCAGATCCTTTTGGGCGACGTAGTTGAAGATCGATTCTTTTTCGTCGAGGATGTTCAGCTTCATCGGTTGCGGCTTTTCGATGCGGCGGAGAGACTTGTTCGGGTTGGGTAGGTGGCGCAGGTCTTCGAGGTTTAGGTGCTTGTCGCCGGGGACGAGTTCGTCACGGTGGATGTGGAAGGCGTCGATTAGCGAGTCGAGGAAGTCTTGCGGCATGGCACGGTCGTATACAAAGCGGCAGACGTCGCCTATCTTGCGTTTTTTTACCTTCTTTTTCAGTTGAGCTACGAGGTCGGCGCTGCTGGCGGTGTCGTCTATCAGAATGTCGGCGTCACGGGATATTTTGATGCAGTAGCTCGAATCGACGTCGTAGCCGGGGAAAATAAGGTTGAGGTTCGCTTTGATGATATCCTCGGTAAACATGATGTAATAGTTGTTTCCACGGGGCGGAAGTTCGATGAAACGGGGCACTTTGGCGTACGGCTGCTTCATGACGAAATAGAAAGGCTGCCGGTTGGCGGGGTTCCTGTTTTCCTTCGGATAGAGGCGGATGGCGAGGTAGAGCCGGTTGTCTCGTAGAAAAGAGACTATTTTATCTTTCGATACGGGCACGGGTTGCAGGTAGGGGAAGATTTCTTCCCGGAAAAAGTCCTTGATAAACTGCTGGTGAAACGGTTCCACGTGTCTGTCCTGGTAGAAGATGATGTGGTTTTTGCGCAGGGCGGGCAGTATCTTTTCTTCGTAAATGCGTACACGGTCGTCCAGCTGGCGATTTACTTCGTGGTTGATTTCTTCCACGAGTTCGCGGGCGGATTGTACGGTTTCTTCATCGCTCTCCGTTGCGCCGGATGCCACGGCCTTGTGGTCCGCCACCCGGATTTTGTAAAACTCTTCCAGATTGGAGGAGTAGATGGAGATGAAATTGATGCGCTCGTATAGCGGCAGGTGCTCATCCAGCGCTTCGAGCAACACCCGATAGTTGAATGAGAGCCAGCTGATATCACGTTTGAAATAATTATATTTGCTTTCCATGTGCTTTAAGATTTTCCCAAATATAGTATCTTTGCAGGACTAAACAAAGAAAATTATGACAAGAATTGGATTATTGTCCGATACCCACGCTTATTGGGACGAAAAATATCTCGAATATTTTGAATCGTGCGACGAAATCTGGCATGCCGGAGATATCGGTTCGGTAGAAGTAGCTGGGAAGCTGGCGGCTTTCCGTCCCCTACGGGCGGTTTACGGCAACATAGACGGGCAGGAAATACGGAAGATGTTCCCGCAGGTGAACCGCTTCACGGTGGACGGAGCGGAAGTGCTGATCAAGCATATCGGCGGGTATCCGGGCAAGTACGACCCTTCGGTTATCGGCAGTCTGATGGCACGTCCGCCGAAACTTTTCATCAGCGGACACTCCCATATATTAAAGGTGAAATACGACAAAACGTTGGACATGCTGCACATCAATCCCGGAGCCGCAGGGATGTCCGGTTTCCATAAAGTGCGGACAATGGTGCGCTTTGTCATCGACAACGGAACGTTCAAAGACCTCGAAGTTATTGAACTGGCAGGATAGATTTCTTACAATTCATTTTGTCACGTCAGATTTCTTTCCGACCTTTGCACACAGTAAAATGAATAACTCAGACGACAATGAAAGGAATTATTCTGGCCGGTGGAAGCGCCACTCGTCTTTATCCGCTTTCCAAAGCGATTTCCAAACAAATCATGCCTGTATACGACAAGCCGATGATCTATTATCCGCTGTCTACGCTTATGCTGGCAGGGATACGGGAGGTCTTGGTCATCTCTACTCCGCGTGATTTGCCGATGTTTCGGGACTTGTTGGGCTCAGGTGAGGAGCTCGGGATGTCTTTCTCTTACAAAATACAGGAGCAGCCTAACGGACTGGCACAAGCCTTTGTGTTGGGAGCTGATTTCTTGAACGGTGAGGCAGGTTGTCTGATTCTTGGGGACAATATGTTTTATGGACAAGGGTTTTCCGCTATGCTCCGGCGTGCTGCCGGTGTGGAGAAGGGAGCCTGCATCTTCGGCTATTACGTGAAAGATCCTCGGGCTTACGGGGTAGTGGAGTTCGACGAACAAGGCAAAGTGATTTCTCTGGAAGAAAAGCCACTGGTGCCGAAAAGTAATTATGCCGTTCCCGGACTTTATTTCTACGACGCTACCGTGACGGAAAAAGCGGCTTCTCTCCGCCCTTCGGCACGTGGAGAATATGAGATAACGGACCTGAACCGCCTGTACCTCGAAGAAGGAACACTGAACGTGGAACTGTTCGGACGCGGATTCGCATGGCTGGATACCGGAAACTGCGACAGCCTGCTCGAAGCCTCCAACTTCGTGGCTACCATTCAGAACCGGCAAGGCTTCTACGTCAGCTGTATCGAAGAGATAGCCTGGCGGCAAGGATGGATTTCGTCCGGACAATTGCTGCTGCTCGGACAGAAACTCGAAAAGACCGAATACGGTAAATACCTGATAGAACTGTCTAAACAACCCTTGAAATAAACATAAATAATCATATATGAAAACTTATCTGGTGACCGGTGCCGCAGGATTTATTGGCGCCAATTATATTAAGTATATCTTGGCCAAGCACAGCGATATAAAAGTGGTGGTTCTTGACGCCCTGACGTATGCGGGTAATCTGGGAACTATTGCCAAAGATATCGACAACGAACGTTGTTTCTTTATCAAAGGAGACATTTGCAGCCGCGAAGTGGTGGACAGCCTTTTTGCCGAATACCGTTTCGACTATGTCGTGAACTTCGCCGCCGAAAGCCATGTAGACCGCAGTATCGAAAACCCGCAACTGTTTCTGATCACCAACATCCTCGGTACGCAGAATCTGCTGGATTGTGCCCGCCGTGCCTGGGTGATGGGTAAGGACGAACAGGGATATCCTACCTGGAGAAAAGGAGTGCGCTACCATCAAGTATCTACCGACGAGGTGTACGGCTCACTCGGTGCGGAAGGCTACTTCACGGAAGAAACCCCGCTTTGTCCGCACAGCCCGTACAGCGCTTCGAAAACCAGTGCCGACATGGTAGTCATGGCTTATCACGACACTTATAAAATGCCGGTAACGATCACCCGCTGTTCCAACAACTACGGCCCCTATCATTTTCCCGAAAAACTGATTCCACTGATTATCAAGAATATACTCGAAGGCAAACATCTGCCTGTCTACGGTGACGGAAGCAACGTGCGCGACTGGCTTTACGTAGAAGACCACTGCAAAGCGATCGACTTGGTAGTGCGCGAAGGCAAAGAGGGCGAAGTGTACAACGTAGGTGGTCACAACGAAGAAACCAATCTTGAAATTGTGAAGCTGACCATTGCCACTATCCGTAAACTAATGACCGAGAAACCGGAATATCGTCAGGTCCTTAAAAAGAAAGTGAAAGGTGAAGACGGAGAAATCTCCGTTGACTGGATCAACAACGATCTGATCACTTTTGTCAAAGACCGTCTGGGGCACGACCAGCGTTATGCCATTGATCCCACGAAGATCACGAACGCCTTGGGCTGGTATCCCGAAACGAAATTTGAAGATGGCATCGTGAAGACAATCGTATGGTATCTTGAAAATCAAGACTGGGTGGAAGAGGTGACCAGCGGAGACTATCAAGGTTATTACGAAAAGATGTACGGAAAATAAATCAATGTCGGATCAAGAATCCTATTGATAGCAAAATACCCATTAACAGCATATTACGTGAAGTCTCACCTAGTATGCTGTTTAATTTTTTACCACTGTGAATCTGCACCATCCGTCTCCATGTGAGGACATGAGGAATCAGGTAGAGTAACGGAAGAAGTGCGGCAAACAAGTGTCCTTCGAAGAAGAACCAGAAACACAGAAGACTTGCTGTCATCCCCAGCATCAAATAAAGATAGCGTCCGAACTTCTCGCCAAAACGAACGATGACCGTCCGCTTTCCGCTCCGTGCATCCGCTTCACGGTCTCGGTAATTGTTGACTACCAGCAAGGTATCAATCAGCAGTCCGCAGATAAGAGAAGCTACCGTTGTGTCCGAAGTCCATGTCAGCGCCTGTACGTAGTACGTTCCACCCACGGGGACGAATCCGAAAAATACGATGACCAGAACATCGCCCCAGCCGTTGTAGGATAATGGATAAGGGCCTGTGGTATAGAGGAAAGCGAAGAGTACGCAGAGAAGTCCTACTATGATCAGCTCCCATCCGGCATAAAACAGCAGCGCAGATCCGATCAGACAGGCGAACAGGACGGTGACGATGATTCCGTTTCGCATGGCTCTCGGTGAAATCCAGCCTTGTGCGCAGGCTCGTTCCGGTCCCAGCCGGTCTTCGCGGTCGGTTCCTTTGAGGTAGTCGAAGAGGTCGTTGATAAAATTGGCGGCAATTTGCATCAGACCGGCGAACAGGCAGCAGATAAGGGCCGGCAACCATTGAAAATGTCCATCCATATAAGCAAGTGCGCTACCGATCATGACCGGCGTAATGGCTCCTGTCAGAGTTTTGGGACGTGCTGCTAATATCCACGCACGCAGCGAGTTACGCTTTACTTCTTCCATGCTTTAATATATAATAATAAGTTTTGACGGACAAAGATACATGATTTTTCCTATCTTTGCGCCTCAAATAGTGGGGGAATGTGTTATATGTAGAAGAAAATAAACCAAAGAAGATGAAAAAAATAAATTACCTGTTCATAATATTCGTATTATTCCTGTTCGTATCTTGTAAGTCAAAGAAGAATGTTGTATCGATCCTGCCTCGTCCTGTGCTCAATGTCGATTCCGTCCGTCCGGACAGTTCCGCCGCTATCGACGGCCTGTTTGCTCCGGATCATTCTCAGCTTGCCGACTTGAAAGTTTCGACGAAAAAGCAGAAGAAAACAGCGAAGAAAGAAGCTGCGACCGAGCAGGAAGAACGTAATTTGGTACTTCGCGGAACGAAGATCACGTCTTCTACCGTGAACGTCCCTGCCACTTATAGCGGCATAGACCGTGTCGTAGAATATGACTTCACCCACCGTGATGTCCCCGAAGCCTTCGAAGGCTTCCGCATCGCCTTCATTTCCGACTTGCATTACAAGAGTCTGCTGAAAGAGAAAGGCTTGAACAACCTTGTCGATCTTTTGATCGCCCAGAAACCGGACGTCTTGCTGATGGGAGGAGACTATCAGGAAGGCTGTGAATACGTAGAACCGTTATTTGCCGCATTGGCCCGTGTGAAAACACCGATGGGAACTTTCGGAGTTATGGGAAATAATGACTATGAACGCTGCCATGACGAAATAATCCGCACGATGAAGCATTACGGGATGCGTCCGCTGGAACACGAAGTCGATACATTACGCAAAGACGGTCAGCAGATTATCCTTGCCGGAGTACGCAATCCTTTCGACTTGAAACAAAATGGGGTGTCGCCCACACTGGCGCTTTCTCCCAACGACTTCGTTATCTTGTTGGTGCATACTCCCGACTACGTGGAGGATGTTTCGGTGGCCAACACGGACATCGCTTTGGCAGGACATACTCATGGTGGACAGGTACGCGTATTCGGTTACGCCCCGATACAGAACTCCCACTACGGCACCCGCTTTCTGACCGGACTGGCGTACAATTCAACTAAAATGCCATTGATTGTTACTAATGGGATCGGTACTTCTCAGATGCCTGTACGAATCGGTGCTCCGGCAGAAATCATAATGATTACGCTTCATCGTCTCAAAGAGTAGATGATCAGTGCTCCCTTATACTCTGTCGGATATATTCTCTAATATACTCCCAAACCTTTGGATGCAAGAAGTATCTTACATCTTTCTTCTCATCAAGTGCCTGACGGATAAACGTAGAACTTATTTCAAAGGTAGGTGAATGGACCAGACGGACTGTTTCGGGCAGCCCGTTTTCATTTACCGGGAATCCGGGGCGGGGATAGATAAGAATACGGTTTTCTTTGATGATGCGCTCCGATTGATACCAGCGGTCGAAGCGGGCCCAGTTATCCGAGCCGATAATTAAGTAGAAGTCCCGTTCCGGATAGGTTTCATGTAGCTTTTCCAACGTATGTACGCTGTATGAAGGGCGGGGCAGATGAAACTCGAAGTCTGAAGAGCGGAAGCGGGGATATTCTTCTGTGGCAAGTTCTACTAACCGGAGACGCAGGTCGTCAGGCCATAGCTCCGTCCCTGCTTTCAGCGGGTTTTGCGGGCTGACCATAAACCAAATTTCGTCCAGTCCTTCATACTCGCAAAGATAGTTGGCCAAGGCCAGATGTCCGATGTGTACCGGATTGAATGACCCGCTGAAGATTCCGGTTTTTAGTTTTTGTCTTTTCAGAGACTCTTTCATTCCTTATTCAGAAATTCTTTGATAACTTTCAGTGTCTCAGCCTTTGCCGCCTCCAGATCATCATTGACGATGACACGATCAAACTGGGGAGCAAAAGTCATTTCGTATTCCGCCTTTGCGATGCGGCATTCGATTACTTCGGGCTCATCCGTGCCCCGACCCGTCAGCCGACAGCGGAGTTCTTCGATGGAGGGAGGCTGTACAAAGATGGACAACGCACGCTCACCGTAATACTTTTTGATATTACATCCGCCTACTACATCCAAGTCGAATACTACGTTCTGCCCCTTCTCCAACTGCTTTTCCACTTGTTCTTTCAGCGTTCCGTAATACCGATCCTTGTATACTTCTTCGTATTCTAAAAACTCGTTGTTCTCAATGCGACAACGGAACTCTTCGGGAGTAAGGAAGAAATATTCGACCCCGTGTTTCTCCGTCCCGCGCGGTGGGCGGCTGGTTGCAGAAATGGAGAACGCGAGATTTAAGTTCTGCGTCAGCAGATAGTTGATAATAGTCGATTTGCCCGAACCGGACGGGGCAGAAAAAATAATTAACTTGCCAGTCATTTGTTTAATTTTCCATTAAATAATTACATAACGTTCAGCACCTGTTCCTTGATCTGTTCCAGTTCATCTTTCATTTGCACAACGATTTTCTGCATTTCGGCATGGTTGGACTTGCTGCCAAGCGTATTGATTTCCCGTCCCATTTCCTGAGCGATGAAACCGAGCTTTTTGCCTTGTCCGTTGCCGCTTTCCAGCGTGCTGATGAAATATTTCAGGTGGTTGGTGAGGCGTTGTTTTTCCTCGTTGACATCCAGCTTTTCGATGTAGTAGATCAGTTCTTGTTCCAGTCGGTTCTTGTCGTAGTCCGTGTTCAGCGTCTTTTCGAGCGCGTCGGTGATACGTTCCTTGACTTTCTCCACCCGTTCTTTTTCGTAAGGAGTTATCTTTTCGAGCAATAGTGCGATGTTAGCTATCTTTTCGCGGAACTTCTTTTCCAGTGCGGCGCCTTCCTGTTTGCGGAAGTCCACCAGATGACCGATTGCTTCGAGAACGGTGGCACGTACCATTTCCCATTCTTCTTCCGTCAACTCTTGGATTTCAGTCTTAGACATAACGTCCGGCATACGGAGCAACGTTTGAAACCAGTCGGTGGGGACGGGGATGCCGAGATTTTCCGAGATCGCCTGAATCTGTTTGTAGTAGCCTTCCACCAACACTTGGTTGATAGGAGTCGCGCTTTCCGCACTCTCTTTTTTCTCTATCCAGAGGCTGAAGTCCACCTTTCCACGCTCCAGCACTTTGGAGATTTCGTTGCGGATCTCGATCTCTTTTTCACGATAAGCCGGAGCGATGCGAGTGGAAAGATCCATTGCTTTGCTGTTGAGCGACTTGATTTCTACGTTTATCTTTTTATCTGGAAGTTCGGCCGTAGCTTTGCCGTATCCTGTCATCGACTGTATCATATACTTAAAGTTTTGTGCAAAAGTACACGAATATTTTAAGAATTGGAAATAATCATGTAAATTTGCGACAATTTAATAAGCTGATTTTTATGTCGTGTATACTGAATATTGAAACCTCTACCACTGTTTGCTCGGTAGCGGCAAGTCAAGACGGACAGACGATTTTTGTGAAAGAAGACTTGAAGGGCCCTTCACACGCCGTGTCTTTGGGAGTATTTGTTGATGAAGCGTTGTCGTTCATTGATAGTCATGCCATACCTTTAGATGCAGTTGCAGTGAGTTGCGGTCCGGGATCATACACAGGATTGCGGATTGGAGTTTCGATGGCAAAAGGCATTTGTTACGGACGGAATGTACCCTTGATCGGTCTTCCTACGCTCGAAGTGCTGAGTGTGCCCGTGTTGCTGTATCACGATTTGCCGGAAGATGCGTTGCTCTGCCCGATGCTCGATGCCCGCCGTATGGAAGTGTACGCTGCCGTTTACGACCGTGCCTTGAACGTGAAGCGTGCTATCGCCGCCGATATTGTCGATGAGAATTCCTATCTGGAGTTTCTGAACGAAGCGCCCGTTTATTTCTACGGAAATGGAGCCGCCAAATGTCGTGAGAAGATTACGCATCCGAATGCGCATTTTATCGATGACATTCATCCGTTGGCGAAGATGATGTATCCGTTGGCAGAAAAAGCAGTTGCCAGAGAAGACTATAAAGATGTGGCCTACTTCGAACCTTTCTATCTGAAAGAATTTGTAGCCTCGTTGCCGAAGAAGTCACTTCTTGAATAACGCACTTCAGTAGAAAAAAGTGCCTTAGTAAGTGAACCGCCTTTGGCGGGAAACAGTGATTAGTGAGTGACCGTCGTCCTCCGACTTTTAATTTTTAATTTCAAAACTTTTAATTTAAAAGATGCAATACAATACCCAGCAGAAAAGAATGCCGCTTCCCGAGTACGGCCGCAGCATACAGAACATGGTAGATTATGCGTTGACCATTCAGGACCGTGCCGAGCGTCAGCGTTGTGCTAACACAATTATCAACATTATGGGAAATATGTTCCCCCATTTGCGTGATGTGCCCGATTTCAAGCATAAACTTTGGGATCACCTGGCCATCATGTCCGGTTTTGAGCTGGATATTGACTATCCCTACGAAATCATCCGCGAAGACAACCTGGTGACCAAGCCGGAACCGATCCCATATTCTACTACCCGCATGCGCTACCGCCACTACGGACACACGCTGGAAGTGCTGATCAAGAAAGCCTGCGAACTTCCCGAAGGAAACGACAAGAGAAATCTGACAGCCATGATCTGCAACCACATGAAGAAAGACTACATGGCATGGAACAAAGATACCGTAGACGATCGCAAAATTGCGGAAGACCTCTACGAACTTTCCGGCGGCAAACTACAACTGACAGACGACATCATCCGACTGATGGCAGAACGCCTGAACCAGAACTACCGCCCAAAGGTGAACTACAATAATAATCGGAATAATAATCCGCGGAGAAGATATTAAAAGGTAATAAGTAATAGGTAATAAGTAATAGCATAGCTGCGTTCGGCGTGTTGCGTGTCGTGTATTGAGAATCTTACTTATTATTACTTATTACCTATTACTTATTACTTGTTATTTATTACCTATTACTTAAAATAAATGGCTTCATTTGTAATTGAAGGAGGACATCGGCTTAGCGGGGAGATTCATCCGCAAGGGGCCAAAAACGAAGTTTTGCAGATTATCTGTGCCACGTTGCTGACTGCTGAGGAAGTGACGGTGAACAATATACCTGACATTCTGGATGTCAACAATCTGATTCAGCTTATGCGGGAGATGGGAGTAACGGTTGCAAAGGAAGGCGTTGATACCTATAGTTTTAAGGCGGAGAACGTCGATCTGGCTTATTTGGAGAGTGATGAGTTCTTGAAGAAGTGTTCAAGCCTTCGGGGGTCGGTGATGCTGATCGGTCCGATGGTGGCACGTTTCGGGAAGGCGTTGATCTCGAAGCCGGGCGGAGATAAGATCGGTCGCCGTCGTCTGGACACCCACTTTGTGGGGATTCAGAATTTGGGAGCTGACTTCCGTTATGATGAGTCGCGGGGCATCTATGAGATAACGGCCGACAGGCTTCAAGGCAGCTATATGCTGCTTGATGAAGCGTCCGTGACCGGTACAGCCAACATTCTGATGGCTGCCGTACTGGCAAAAGGCACTACCACCATTTACAATGCCGCCTGCGAACCCTACTTGCAGCAGCTCTGCCGTATGCTTAACCGGATGGGAGCAAAGATCAGCGGCATCGCTTCCAATCTGCTCACCATCGAGGGCGTGGAAGAACTGCACGGCACACAGCATACCGTATTGCCCGACATGATTGAAGTCGGGAGCTTCATCGGTATGGCTGCCATGACCAAAAGCGAAATAACCATTAAAAACGTTTCCTACGAGAACCTCGGCATTATCCCCGAAAGTTTCCGTCGGTTGGGCATCAAACTGGAGCAGAGGGGAGACGATATCTACGTCCCCGCACAGGAAACATACGAAATAGAATCATTCATCGACGGCTCCATCATGACCATTGCCGACGCCCCCTGGCCGGGACTGACACCCGACTTGCTGAGCGTGATGCTCGTAGTGGCCACCCAAGCCAAAGGAAGCGTACTGATCCATCAGAAGATGTTCGAAAGCCGCCTGTTCTTTGTAGACAAGCTCATCGACATGGGGGCTCAGATCATCCTTTGCGACCCTCACCGTGCCGTAGTAATCGGACATAACCACGGCTTCAAGCTGCGCGGCGCCCGACTGACTTCGCCCGATATCCGTGCGGGGATCGCCCTTCTCATCGCCGCCATGAGCGCCGAAGGAACCAGCACGATCAGCAATATCGAACAGATAGACCGTGGCTACCAGAACATCGAAGGACGACTTAACGCCATCGGCGCCAGAATCACTCGAATATGATAAAGAAAGAAGAAGTATATAAAATCGGACTATTCAACAAGCCGCACGGCATTCACGGCGAGTTGCAGTTTACCTTCACGGACGATATCTTCGACCGTGTGGACTGCGATTATCTGATCTGTTTGCTCGACGGTATTTTCGTACCGTTTTTCATCGAAGAATACCGTTTTCGTTCGGACTCCACCGCACTGGTGAAGCTCGAAGGCATAGATACGGCGGAACGCGCGCGTATGTTCACCAATGTTGATGTCTACTTCCCGGTGAAGCACGCGGAAGAGGCGGAAGACGGCGAAC
>OGCV01000282.1_pt1 | contig 23329 bp, 17 predicted proteins | sample 1570201 | NCBI WGS metagenome assembly OGCV01 (sample SAMEA2582162, study PRJEB24529) | metagenome
TACTCAAGTTTATTTACAAAACTAGCCCAAGATACATCAGCAATAGATTTTGCTAATTTATGATTATGAAGTAATCCCTTTGTATTTAAGTCTTCAATACAGATAGTATCGTGGTTTTTGATAACATATGTACTTAACTTATTTAAGAAATCAGTTCTCATATTCATAATTTTTTCATGTATCTTAGCAACTTTAATTCTTTGTTTTTGATAGTTTTTAGCTTCACTTAATTTTTTCTTTGATTTTTTAGCAACTAAAAATTTTTTAGATAATTTTCTTTGTTCTCTTTTTAATTTAGCTTCTAATTGTTTGCTAAATTTAAGATTTTCTATTTTTTTTCCAGTAGAAAGAATCGCTATATCTTTAATACCTAAATCAATTCCCACTGATGAATTAGTTTTAGGTAATTCTTGTATATCAACTTCACATAAAAGAGAGATAAAATACTTGCCACTTATATCATAATTACTTAAAATTTTTCTAAAAAAATGGGCAATTCATCACACCACTTATAGAGGGGGGGCGACTTCTTGCCCGTTAGGTTAAAATTATTTAAATTTTACAACTCCATCTTCTAATGAATCAATAATAGCAAGTGATTCTACTTTAAGTCCATTTTCTCTAAGAAGATCTCCACCTTTTTGGAATCCCTTTTCCACAGCAATTCCAGCTCCTACAACCTTTGCTCCAGCTTGCTCAACTAAAGATTTTAAACCTAAAATTGCATTTCCCATAGCTAAGAAATCATCTATAATTAACACTCTATCATCTGGATGTAAAAATTCTTTTGAAACACATATTGTATAATCTTTATTTTTTGTAAAAGAGTAAACATTTGCAGTATAAAAATCCCCCATTGTAGATGGAACTTTTTTCTTAGCAAAAACAAGAGGTATATTAAAAGCATAAGCAGCTGCAAGTCCAATAGCAATTCCAGAAGCTTCTATAGTAAGAATCTTGTTTACTCCATCTTTTTCAAATTTTCTTTTGAACTCTTCACCCATAGCCATCATAAGATTTGGATCTATTTGATGATTTAAAAAGCTATCTACTTTTAAGATTCCAGGTCCTATAGCCTTTCCATTTTTTTGTATATATTCTTTTAATAATTTCATAATATAGTTGCCTCCAACAAATATAAATTCTAGTATAATAAGTTACATCATATCATATTTTTTATAGAAAAAACAGATTTTTTTTAATTTATTTAAAAATATATGCAGAAGCTAAACTTCTGCATATACTAAATATATATTTAATCTAATTATTTTTCATTAATAGCCCAGAAAATTTTCTCACTTGTCATTGGTAGAGATCTTAATCTTCTATTTGTAGCATTGTAAATTGCATCTGCAATAGCTGGAGATGCAGTGTTGATTACAACCTCACCTATTGATTTAGCTCCAAAAGGTCCTGTTGGCTCATTTGAATAACTAAACATAACTTTAATATTGTTTCCTAAATCTTTTCTTGAAGGAATCTTATATTGCATTAAAGTATCGTGTTTCATCTTTCCTCTCTCATCAAATTGAATATCTTCATAAAGAGCAAGTCCAATACCTTGTGCAATTCCTCCTTCAACTTGTACTTGAGCAAGAGCAGGGTTGATAGGAAGTCCGCAATCTACAACAGATAGGAAGTCTACTACTTTAGTTTCTCCTGTAAGAGTGTCAACTTCTACCTCAGCAAAACTTGCTATAAATGGTGGTGGTGAAGTTTTTCCTCCCCAAGTTGCAGTAGTTGTAAGTTGATTCATTCCCTCAAATGATACAGATCTAACTCCAATCTCTTTAAGTGAAAGTTGATTTCCATTTTTATCTTGTACATACTCTCCCTTGTACTCAAGCTCTTCAACAGGAGTCTTCATTAGGAAAGATGCCATTTTCACAACTTCTTCTCTCATCTTTTTAGCTGCTAATATAACTGCATTTCCTGTTACATATGTTCCACTTGATGCATATGCTCCTGGATCGTAAGGAGATACATCAGTATCAGCACTATTTACTATTATTTTTTCCATAGGAACTTCTAATATCTCAGCTGCCATTTGAGCAGTTACAGTATCACAACCTTGTCCCATATCTGTAACTCCTACATATAGTGTGTAATCTCCACTGTCATGAAGTTTTAAAGTTGCAGAAGCTGTATCTACCCCTTGAATACCAGAACCTTGCATTGTAACAGCCATTCCACTAGCTCTTACCTTACCATTTCCCATATCCTTTACACATCTATTTTTCCAATCAAATGCCTCTTTTCCTATCTCGATACATTTTTTTATATCTCCACTTACAGTTTCAGATTGATCAACTAAGTTTTTCATTCTTACCTCTGTAGGATCTAGCCCTAATTTATGAGCAAGTTCATTTACTGCTGATTCAACTGCAAATGTACCTTGAGTAGCTCCATAACCTCTAAATGCTCCTCCAACTGTTGTATTAGAGTAAACTATATCAGCTTTACATCTCATAGGCACTTTAGCATATAGTGGGAATGTTTTATAAACAACAAGTGCTGTAACTGTTGGTGCATGTTCCCCATAAGCTCCTGTATTTGATAATACATTAATATCTATTGCTTTGATATTTCCCTCTCTATCAGAACCAATTTTAACTTTTAATCTCATAGCATGTCTTGTATTTGAGCAAGCTTGAGTTTCTTTTCTTGTATATACAATCTTAGATGGTTTTCCAGTTTTCATAGTAACAAAAGCTGGATAGATTTCACAAACTGAAGTTTGTTTTCCTCCGAAACCTCCACCAAGTTTTGGTTTCATAACTCTTATTCTGCTACTTGGCATCTCTAATGCTCTTGCTAAATGCCTTCTCACATGGAAAGGTATCTGTGTAGAAGATATAACATTTAATCTTCCATGAGCATCAAGATAACAAGCAGTTCTATAAGTTTCCATCATTGCGTGAATTTGTGGTTGTGTATAGTAAGTTTCCTCTATAATAACATCACTTTCAGCAAATCCCTTTTCTACATCTCCCTTAGTTTCTAAGTAAGATGAAGCTAAGTTTCTCTTGTTGTCATATCCTATGGGAAAATTAGTATGAGCAGCTTCTCTATGAACTAAGATATCTGAGTCAAGAGCTTTTTCATAATCTATCACTGCATCAAGAACTTCATATTTAACTTTTATAAGTTTCATAGCTTTTTCAGCTGTTTTTTCATCTATTGCTGCAATAATTGCTACTGGATCTCCAACATATCTCACATACTCATCAAGAATTTTTCTATCATATGGAGATGGTTCAGGATATGATTGTCCAGCTAAAGTAAACATTGTATTTGGCACATCATGATATGTAAATATTGCTTCAACTCCAGGAACTTTTTTAGCTATTGAAGTATCAATATCAGCAATTCTTGCATAAGCATGAGGTGATCTTAAAAGTTTTACAATAAGAGAGTTATTATTGATAACTAAGTCATCTGTGTATAGAGGTCTTCCTGTAATTATTCCAATACTATCAATTTTTTTAGTAGATTTATTTACTATTTTCATTTGATTTTTCAGCCTCCATAAAGTTTTTAATAGCTCTTAATTGAGATACATATCCACTACATCTACAAAGATTTCCATTTAGATAGTGCATAATCTCATCATCAGTAGGGTTATCATACTCTTTCATCATAGCAAGTACTGTCAATGTAAATCCTGGTGCACAGAATCCACATTGCTCTGCTCCCTCAGCTGCCATAAAGTGAGCAAATCTCTCAGCTTCTTCAGGTACTCCTTCAATAGTTGTAACTTTTTTATTATTAACTCTTGCTGCTAAAGTGCTACAAGAAAGAACAGGTTTATCATCTACAAGAACTGTACAAAGTCCGCAAGAACCTGTATCACAACCTCTTTTTACACTTAAATATCCAGCTTTTCTCAATACATCAAGAAGGTATTCATCATCAGCTATAAGTAATTCTTTTTTTAATCCATTTATAGTTAAATTTAATAACATTATAATACCTCCATAATAGCTTTCTTAACTAACACTTTTGATACAGCAGCTCTATACTCTCCAGTACCTCTCATATTTGAACTATATTTGATCTCATTTAAAGCCTCACAAGCTTCATTAATTATATCTTCATTAATCTCATCAGCAGAATTTAAAATTTCCATAGCTTTGTAAGCTAAAACAGCTTTGCTAGGTCTTACTCCTACTGCAACTCTAAATCCATCTTGAGATTTTGTAACTGCTGCATTTGTAATAGCATAGTCAGTTTTTGATTTTCTTATACTTTGGAAAGAACCTTTTCCTTCAACTTTTTTTATTTTAATCTCTACAAGAATATCTCTAGTTTTTCCCTCTCTTGCTAAGTAATCTTCTAAAGAGATCTCTCCCTCTTTAAATAGAACAACTGTTGTTTCCATTGCTAAAAGAGCTGGTATCAGATCTGAAAAACCATATTTAGAAAATACAGTAGCTCCAACAGTTACATTATTTCTAAATTGTACCCCTATAATATGTTCTACTGAGCTTGAAAGAACACCACTAAAAAGATTGTTTATAATAGGAGAAACTTCAACATCTCTAAAAGATGTCATAGCTCCAATATGTATAAAATTATCTTCTTCTCTTATATATGAAAGAGATAGATTTGATAGATCAATAGCTGTGTTATAATTTGTGTTCTCCATTCTTAAATATGAAGTCCCACCAAGAATAATATTTTTTTTGTTTTTTAGAAGTTCATCATAAGCTTCTTGCAATGTAGAAGCTGAATAAAATTTAGAAAAACTAAACAATTTAACCTCCTGTTTATCTTTATTTTTATACTTATATTATACCATAAAAATACAGCAGAGTAGCATTAAAATTGCCATCTCTCTGCTGTACAATATTTTTTTATAAACTTTATGCTCTTTCTCTAGCTTCCTTTTTCTCTTTTAACTCCTCTTTTGTTTGTTCATCAAGAGGAAGAATTATATTAAGAATAACAGCTATCGCTCCAGAAACAACTATTCCTGATCCTCCGAAAATAAGTTGAAGACTTGTAGGGAAGTATTTTAAAGCAGCAGGTACACTTCCAAGTCCATATCCAAGCCCTAAAGAAACTGAAAGAATAACGGCATTTCTACCTTTTAAAGGCTCTTTAGTAATTAGATTTATTCCGCTGATAGAGATCATTGCAAATATCATTACTAAACTTCCACCAAGAACACTTGCAGGTACACTTGATAAGATAGCTCCAATTTTTGGAATGAATGCTCCTGCTATTAAGAATGCCGCCCCTGTTCCAACTACAAATCTACTCATTATACCTGTCATAGCAACAATACCTGTATTTTGGCTAAATGAAGTAGTAGGTAGTACAGAGAACATAGAAGCTAGTACACTTCCAAAACCATCAGCTAATATTCCTCCAGATAACTCTTTATCTGTAACCTCTCTATTAGCTCCACCCATAGTAACTCCAGACATATCCCCAACAGTTTCAACTGCTGATACAATAAACATCATAATCATAGCTAAGCAAGCATCTAAATGAAACTTAAATCCATATGTAAAAGGCATAGGGAAATTTATATATCCAGCTTGTTTTATAGGAGTAAGATCAACTTTTCCCATAAATAAAGCAACTATAAATCCAACAACAGTTCCTATGAATATAGAACCAGTACTTGTAATACCCTTTGTAAATTGTTTAAAGAAGATTACTGTAATAAGAACTACTAATGCAAGGAATAAGTTTGAGAAAGAACCAAAATCAGCAGCTCCAACTCCTCCTGCAAAGTTTTGAACTCCTACTGGTAAAAGAGAAAGTCCTATTGAAAGAACTATAACTCCTGTTACAACAGGTGGGAAATATCTTCTAATTTTTTTAATGATAGCTCCAATAAATGTTTCAAACAATGCTCCAACAAGTGCAGCTCCTAAAATACCTTCATAACCATATTTACTTCCAATTGATAAAGCAACAGGAACAAAAGCAAAACTTGTACCTACAACGATAGGCAATCTAGCTCCGATAGGTCCAATACGATATGCTTGAATCATTGTATTAATTCCAGCAACTAACATTGTACATTGAATTAAAAATGTTTTTGTTTCACTAGGAATTTTCATAGCACCTGCAACAATAATCAAAGGTGTAATATTACTTACAAACATTGCTAAAATATGTTGCAATCCTAGTGGAATAGCCTCCTTTAAAACTGGTACTCCGTCCAAATCATAAGGGGATCTGTTTTTCATTATCTTTTTTACCTCCAAGTTTTTTTACTCAACTTTCCTGTAACTAAGAGATAAAAAAAGATTATCTCCTTTCAAAAACTAAAGTGAAAGAAAATAATCTTAAAATTACAAAACTAAGACTATTAAATTCACTCATAGCGGCTTGTTATTTTGGCAACCCGTAGAAACTCCTGACCATATTACAGGGATATATGAGTAATTAATTTTTTACATACAGGGTAATTTTACTATATTTCATAAATTATGTCAAAGATTTTCTATAAAATATAACAAAAAAATATATTTTTTATAAAAAGATACTTCTCTATTTATAAAATAACAAAATATAACTAAAAAAAATACGATAAATATATATTCTTGTTAATAAATTTAAATAAAAATTTATCAATAAAAATATATAAAAGTATTTGTAAAAATTAGTTGATAAGAGTATAGTAATAGTATAAGTAAAAATTAAAAGATTGGGAGGAGTTTAATTGAAGCCGATAATAGGAATAACAACGTTTAGGGAAAAAAGAGAAAAAGGAGAATATAATGCAATTAACTTTGGATATGCTGAAGCTGTAATTGCTGCTGGAGGAATACCTTTATTTATACCAATAATGTCTGAAGAATTAACTATGGAGATGCTAGAAAGTGATGTTCTAGATGGAGTAATTTTTAGTGGTGGAGAAGATGTAGCACCTAGATACTATGGTGAAGATCCAATTTTACAAATAGCAGGAACTGATACTAAAAGAGATGAGATGGAATTTAAACTTTTAGAAGAAGCTTGTAGAAGAAATATTCCTGTTTTAGGAATTTGTAGAGGACATCAACTAATTAATGTAGCTTTTGATGGAACTCTTTATCAAGATATAGATACTCAAGTACAATCTGCTATGGGACATCACCCTAAAGCTATTAATAGAGATGAGCTTTTTCATAGTGTAAGTATAAAAAAAGAATCTTTAATCCACGATATATTTGAAACTGAAAAAATCTATGTAAACTCTTTCCACCATCAAGGAGTTAAAAAACTTGGAAAAGGTTTAAAAGCTACTGCTTTTTCTTGTGAGGGAGTAGTTGAAGCTTTTGAAGCCGTTGATATGAAAGATAGATTTATTTTAGGTATACAATGGCATCCTGAAAACTTAATCAATAGATATCCTGAGTTTTTAGGGATTTTTAAAGCTTTTGTTGCTAGAGCAAAGGAAAGATAATATGATAAAAGGGGCTGTATTACCCCTTTTTCTTTTACTATTTAAACATTTTAAATTTATTTTCCAATTCAGATGGTAAAGTTTTATAGTAATATTCTAAAATTCTTATACCTGGCTTGTAGTTCTTTTCATCAAGTAATAGCCCAAAATATTCATTCTCTATACTTTGAACAGAGAAAAAATCACTTTTTTCAAATATTTGGAATAGTTCTGAAATTATCTCCATTCTCTTTTCTACTGAATAGTTATTGCTTTTTCCAACCATTAAAGCTTCCATAAAGAAAGCCTTACTGTCCTTATTCTTTTGAAGTTTTTTAGCTCCCTTTCCTAACCAGATTAAAATCTCAAAATTTAGTTTTTCATCTTGTATTCTATCAGCTTCATAATTTATTTTACATTTTTCATAGAATTTCTTTAAAAGCAAAATATCATCAGTTTCTAAAGCTATCTCTATCATATTGCTATATGCTTCAGCTTTATCTTGAGGAGCTTTTCCTTTAGCCAGAGATATAAACTCTCTAGTTGCATGTGAATAATCTCCCATTTTCTTATAAGCTTTCCCTAATAATTTTCTAGTTTCAAATAAAAATTTATCATTTTTAGATTTTTTTATAAGAAGTTGTAAATTTTCAAAAGCTTCCTTATATTCTCCACATTTAATAAGAGCATATGAATAGTTAAATAGTATATTTTCTAAAATTTCACACCATTTTTCCTTTTCTAATTTATTTTTAAATCTTCTATATGCAAAAACACTTCCCTCATAATCACAAAGTATCTTATTTAATTCAAAAATCTTCAAAAGGCTTTCCTTTATACTTTCTATATCTTTTACTCTGTGCATAGATTTTAAAAGATAGTTTCTTGCTACTCTATACTCTTTTAAACTAAAGAATTTTTCAAATAATTGTAAACAATAATTTACTCTATCTGCATCATTTATCTCATAAAGAGCCTCTTCAATATCCCAAATAATCTCTTTTGAAGAGATATTATCTCTTTTTAGAATATCTTTAAAAAACTCTATTGCTTGTTGCTCCTTAGTTTTCATTAACTCTTCAACTTTAATAGAATCTTTAATTCCCCTCTCTTTTAAAATTCTATTAAAATTCTTACATAGTAATTTTGCTGTTTTCTCAGTTAATGATCTCTTTCCTATTTCAATCATTCCTAAAAAAACTCTTGTGATATCTTCCCCTACTAACTCCCCTTGAGTAATTTTATGTTTCTTTCTAAAAGCCAGTAGTTTTTCTTCTGGTGATAAAAACATTTTTCTTCCCCCTTAATTACAAATGAATTATTCTCAATTACAGACGTAAAATACAACTTTTCTGTATTATACTATAAAAAATATTTTTTGTGTATCAAAAAAATTAATTTTATATTGAAATATAAATTCAACTTGTTATTAAAAATAGGAATGATTAAATAAAAAAATTAAAATCATAAAAAAACATCAGTATTTTTTATAAAACAATTATTTTTAGATTTTTATTCCCTTATCTTTTAAAAGAACTTTTAAATTTTTAAAATCAGGAAGATGGATCCCATCTATATTAACTTCCTTTGCTCCCTTGATATTTGCTTCTACATCATCAATAAAAATAGTTTCACTTGGAACTAAATTATATTTATTTAAAATAGTTTCATATATAGCTCTCTCTGGCTTAATATAGTGATAGTAGCAAGAAACTACATCTCCATCAAACTCTCTTATAAAATCCCAATTTTCTTTTATATACTCAAAGGCTGGTTGATGAAAATTTGAAAGAATATATACAGAGTATCCATTCTTTTTAAGATTTCTCATAATCTCTACATTCTCTTTTATTGGAAATATACAAGAAGATATATTCTCTCTAAATAATCTCTCTATACTTTCTTTTTCCTCTGGAACTCTTTTAGAAAAAATTTCAATAGCATCTTCATATGATAAAGTCCCTCTATCTAACTCTAACCACTCTTTACTTTTAAAAACATTTGTAATAAAAACCTCTTGATTTTCACTTTTTACATATTTACCTAAAAAATTTTCAGGTGAATATTTAACTAATACATTTCCTAAATCAAATATAATATTTTTTATCATAATTGCCCCCATGTAAATAAAAAATTTTATTTTTATTATAGCATAACCCTTTCTTTAAAACACTACTTAAAATAATTTTGTAATTTCTTCCTCAATTGAATTATTTAAAATCAATATAAAAAGTGATATAATATTCACATAAAAGCATCTATTTTGATTTGATACGTGAGGTGGTAAAATGAAATTAAAAGCTATTGCATTAGATTTAGATGGAACATTGTTAACAAGTGACAAAAAAATATCTGAAACAAACAGAGAGATATTAAAAGAGTTAAATAGAAGAGGAGTTAAAATATTTCTAGTTACAGGAAGAACATATTTAGCTACTAAACCATATGCCTTAGATTTAGATGCTGGTGGAGTAGTTATTGCTTACAATGGAGCAAAGGTAGTGGATTACGAAAACGACAAAGTAATTTTTGAATTACCTTTAGAGCCTGAGTATGTAAAAGAGCTAATAAAAATAAGTAAAAGATTAGGAGTTCCTTTAAATCTTTACCAAAATAATAAATGGTATGTTGAAGATTCTTCAAGAAGAGAGGTTATCAGATATGGTAGTGAAAGAGATATGATACCTATTGAGAAAGATTTCTATGATTTTGATGATTATAAGATGACAAAATCAGTTTTTTTAGGAACAGATGAAGAACCTGAAACTTTAGAAAGAGTACATAGAGAGGTACAAAAAGTATTAGGTGATAAAGTTTATACTGCTAAATCAACAGATATCCTATATGAAGTTTTAAACAGAGAAGTCAATAAAGGATTAGTTTTAAAAAGAGTATTAAAAACTTATGGTATCTCCCCTGAAGAGTGTGTAGCCTTTGGTGATGCTACTAATGATATAGAGATGCTTAGAGCTGTTAAATATGGGGTTGCTATGGGAAATGCCACAAGAGAAGTAAAGGCAAGTGTAGATTATATTACTGATACTAATGATAACAATGGAGTAGCTAAATTTTTAAAAAAATATTTTTTTGACAGAGATTAGGTTTTATGGTAAAATTTTATAATAAAGCAAATATTAATATTTGATGTATAATTGTAGAAAATGATATTTGTTTTTAATTTGGTAAAACAAGGAGCATTTTTGCTCCTTTTATTTTAAATTGGAGGTTTTTATGAAAGAAAATAGTATTGTAATACTGGACTTTGGTTCTCAATACAATCAATTGATTGCTAGAAGAGTCAGAGAAATGGGTGTTTATGCTGAAGTTGTTCCTTACTTTGAACCTTTAGATAAAATCCTAGCTAGAAAACCTAAAGGAATAATTCTTTCAGGAGGACCTGCTTCTGTTTATGCTGAAGGAGCTCCTACTATTGATAAAGAATTATACTATCAAGGTATCCCAGTTCTTGGAATTTGCTATGGAATGCAAATAACTACTCACCTAATGGGAGGAGAAGTTGCAAGAGCTGATAAACAAGAGTTTGGTAAAGCTGAACTTATTATTGATTGTCCTGATAGCCCTCTATTTGAAGGTGTACCTAATAACTCTAAAGTTTGGATGAGTCACAATGACCATGTAACTAAAATGGCTCCTGGATATGTTCAAATTGGACATACAACTTCTTGTGTAGCTGCTACTTATAACAAAGATATCAATTCTTACTGTATCCAATTCCATGCTGAAGTTACTCACTCTGAATATGGAACACAAATTTTAAGAAACTTTGTATTCAATATTGCAAAATGTGAGCAAAACTGGTCTATGGGTAACTACATAGAAGAAACTATTAAAAGTATAAGAGAAACTGTAGGAGATAAAAAAGTTCTTCTAGGACTTTCAGGAGGGGTTGACTCTTCTGTTGCTGCTACTCTTATCCACAAAGCAATTGGAGATCAATTAACTTGTATCTTCGTTGATACTGGACTTTTAAGAAAAGATGAAGCTAAAAAAGTTATGGAAGTTTATGGTGAAAATTTCCATATGAACATCAAATGTATAGATGCTGAAGAAAGATTCCTTTCTAAACTTGCAGGAGTTGCTGATCCTGAAAAGAAAAGAAAAATAATTGGAAAAGAATTTATAGAAGTATTTGATGAAGAAGCTGGAAAACTTACAGATGTAGAATTCTTAGCTCAAGGAACTATCTATCCTGACGTTATTGAATCTATGTCAGTAAAAGGACCTTCAATGACTATCAAATCTCACCACAATGTTGGTGGACTTCCTGAAGATATGAAATTCAGACTTCTTGAACCTCTAAGAGAACTTTTCAAAGATGAAGTTAGAAAAGTTGGAAGAGAATTAGGAATCCCTGATCATATGATCGACAGACACCCATTCCCAGGACCTGGACTAGGAATCAGAATTCTTGGTGAAGTTGATAAAGAAAAAGCTGATATTTTAAGAGAAGCTGATGACATATTTATTGAAGAGTTAAGAGCTGCTGATCTTTATAATAAAGTTAGCCAAGCTTTCGTTGTTCTTCTACCTGTTAAATCAGTTGGAGTTATGGGAGATGAAAGAACATATGAATACACTGCAGTTTTAAGATCTGCTAACACAATAGACTTTATGACTGCTACTTGGTCACACCTTCCATTTGAATTCTTAGAAAGAGTTTCAAATAGAATTTTAAATGAAGTTAAAGGAATTAACAGATTAACTTATGACATCTCTAGTAAGCCACCTGCAACAATAGAGTGGGAATAATTTGTATTTTGGTGTGGAAGCCCTATTTATAAGGGTTTCCATACTTATTTTTTTATTGGCGTACTAAAAACGTACTACACTTTTATTTTCTTCTTTGTTTTCTTCCAAGATATTTAACTTATCTGCTATTTCTTCGTGCTTGTTAGGATATAAATGTCCATAAATTCTTAATGTAGTTTCAGGATTATCATGTCCTAATCTTTCAGAGATAAGTAATATTGGAACATTCATTTCAATTAGTAGAGCTACATGAGAATGTCTGAGGTCGTGAATCCGTATTCTTTTCACTCCTGATAGTTTACTACCTCTATTCATCTCATGATGTAAGTAATACTTTGTAATTGGAAAAAACCTTTCATCTTTTCTGTAATCATATCTTCTTTCAGCAAATTCTTCGACTTTCTCAGAAAGAAATTTAGGTATTGTAATCATTCTCTTACTCTTAGGTGTTTTAGGAGATTGTATTAAATCCTTGCCTTTTATTCGACTATACGATTTATTTATCGATACTTTTTTATTTTTAAAATCAAAATCCTCTAAAGTTAGAGCTAACAATTCTCCTTCTCTTATGCCAGTATAGAAAAATAAATCAAAAATAACTTCTGACATTTCTTTATCTTTAACTTTTTCCCTAAACCTAAAAAATTCATCTCTTGTCCAAAATTCCATCTTATCTGCATGTTTTTTTCCAATAGCACCACAAAGTCTAGCTGGATTACTTGGTAGTTTATAGTATTTAACAGCATAATTTAAAACTGCATTAAGTTGGTTATTTATCGTCTTTAAATAAGTTGGACTAAAATTTTTATCATTTGTTATTAACTCATTTTGCCATCTTCGAATATGGATAGGTTCAATATCCAACAATCGCATTTTTTCAAAAAATGGTAGGATTTTAAGCGTAATCACATATTTTTTATATTCAAATGTCGTTGGTTTAACTCTCGCCTTACTATCCTCTAAATACAATTCTACAAGTGTTTCAAAGGACATATCAACATTTCCTTCTGTTTTTAGCAAAAAAGTTTCCATAAATAGTTGAGCGTCTTTTCTTTTTTTGAATCCTTCTTTCTTTTTCCGTAAAAGTTTTCCTGTGTGATCTCTGTAATAGAAACTAACATAAAAACTTCCATTTTTCTTTTTATAAATTGGCATAAATACCTCCTATAAATATACTTTTTCTTCAAAATAACGTTTACTAATTTTTCCGGGAATTATAATTTTCCCTCTTTTTTTAAGCTCAGCATTCATTTGTTTAATTAATCTATATGCTGTGGCTTCAGAACTTCTGATTATAATTGACACATCTTTTGCTGTCAAAAACATTTTTTCTTTTTCATCTAAAAAGTTCATTTTTCCCTCCTTCTATTCTTTTTGTTTAATAAATGCTCGTTCTTATAATTTAATATGATTATAGATCATTTTTTTTAAAAAATCAATTTTTTTTTAAAAAAATAGCTTATTTTTTATTTTTATGATATTATTAATTATATATGATTAATATCTAAAAAATTAAAAAAGGAAAAATACTATGGATAATGAAAATAGATATATTGTTTCTAAAGAAAAAAGGGAAAAATTAGGAAATTATATAAAAGAAACTAGACTAAATCATATTCCTAATAAAATAGGACTTAATGAATTAGCAGAAATTACTAACTCTTCAAATTCTTTAATTTCCAACATTGAAAATGGAAAAATTCAAAGAATAAATCCTTTTTTATTGCAAGATATTGCTAAAGGATTAGAAATTGATTATAAAATACTTTATAGAATAGTTGGATTTTTAAATGAAGAAGATTCCTTAGTGGAAGAAAAACAGCCAAATATAAAAAAATCAACAATTATTATATGGGAAAAAAATGAAAAAGAGGTTATTGATATTTCCTCTATTTCTAAAAAAGGAATAGAAGAACTAAAAAAATACGTCAAATATTTAAAAATAGATTTCGATGGATATGAAGAATTTTTAAAATGGAAAAAAGAAAAAAAGAGAGAATATAAAATACAAAAATTTTTAGATGAATATATGGATAGACAAGAGTGGAACGAAGAGATTCTATATAAAATTCCTTACAACGATGAAACTGTGAAAATTTTATTTGAGTATAACGGATTACGCTTAAGTGAATATGGAAAAGAGTTTTACAAAAAATTAGTTAATTTTTTTGGAGGAGAAGAATTCTTTGAAGAATTAAAAGACGAAAACGGAAATTTATTAACAGGAATAAAGAAGGAATATCAGATACTTAAAATAGTTAGGTATTATGCTACTACTGTTCCTTTAGATTTTTATTAGAATTTTGTATTTAAAAACTAGGTTTATTGCAATAGTATAATAAACCTAGTTTTTAGCTATTTTAAATCTCAACTATTTCAAAAATTTCTTTCAATTTTTCTTTTTCTTGACTAGAAAGATTGGAAAGTATATTTTGACAAGCAAAACACAATAAATATTTGGGACGACTTGCTCCAACGAATATAATATTCTGCCTTTCTTTATTTTTTTCCGAATTCTTTTTTATAGATAATAAATTTTCAATTAAATATTCACTTATATCATATTTTTTATAAAATGTATCTAAGTACAAAGTTGCTAGATGAGTTTCTCCTTTTACACTATGAACAGTATTAATTTCTAATTTAATATCATCTTTGCTGTATGTATCAATCTCCATAATTTCCTCTGTATCATCTTCTATAAAAGATGAAAAAATATTATTAAATTCTGTTCTATTTAAAGTTTTGGAAGTTATTTCTTCTAAAAATTTAAATAATTCATTTAATAGTTCTTTCTTATCTTTATTTATCAAATATTTATAAATAATTTTATGGAATAAAATTTTACTATTTTCTATAAGTTCTTTATAATCATCTACATTGCTAATTTTAAAATAATAATTCATTTTATTTTTTAAAAGAGAGATTATTTTTTTATTTTCTGATAAATGTTCCTTATCTTTCCTAATTAGATTCATTAATGAATTTTTTTTATTAGAATTTTGCTGAGAAAATTTATTGAAATAACTTGATAATGTAATCTTTTTTTCATTTTCTTTTCCTACTCTTCCAATAACTTTAAAATTTCCTTCTAGTTTATCTAAATTTTTTTCTCTAATAATTTCAATAAACTTATTAAATATTTTATTCTCATTTTCTATTTCTTTATACTCATCTAAAGAATAAAAAATTAAAATTGGCTTATAATCTTTTATTTGTGGATTTCCAACAATGCTAATGTTTTTATTTTTTGTAATTTGATTTAAAAATAAAGCAATATTCTTTCCAAATCTATTACTTTTATTTTCTATAAAAGTTTTTTTTGAAGCAGTATACCATTTTTCATTTCCATTTAATATATTTTGATTTTTATCTCCAATATACTGTACTATTGTTTTTTCTTTATCAAATAATTTATCTAAAATTTCAAAAGTTTCATCTGATGTATCCTGCATTTCATCTACTTGAACTAGAAAAAACCGTTCACTAAAATATTTTTTTAGTATTGGAAATTCTTCTATATATAATGCTCCTAATTGAATAGCTTCATCATATTTTAATAACCCTTTATTAATTCGTTCGTATAGAACTTTATAGTTATTACTATTTTCATTTTTTATAATACATCTTTTTTCATTATAAAATCCATTTTTTTTAAAATTATAATAAAACTTTGAAAATAAAAAATTTTTAGAATGGATAGCTTTAAAATCTCTTAACGGTTTTATATTTTTAATCCTTTCATAATAATTATTAATATACTCATCATCTATTATTTCAATTTTTTGTTTATATTTGTATTTAAAATAAGGAATTGCTAAATAATTATCAATAAAACTTTGCAATGTTCCTACAAAATTAGGGTATTTAAACAATATATCTCCTTTACTTCCTAATTTTTCTTTTATTATATCTATTCCAATATTTGTATGAGTTAAAATACAAATTCCTCTATCACAGTTATTTTTTCTTAATTTTTCAGCAAGTATTATCAACTTAGCAACTAAAGTTGTTGTTTTTCCACTTCCCGGAGAGGCTTCTATACAGCAACTTTCAAAAGATTTGATAATTTGTTTTTTTTCTTCTTCAAATTCTCCTTCTTCATCAAATAAAACTCTATAAGCCATACTTAAATCATCATCTGTTATTTCAAATATCTTTTTATAGTCTATCATAAATTCTCCTCTGGAATAGGAACAGTAACATATTCAATCGCCTTGATCAAGTATTCACAATATTCATCTTCTAATAAAGCTTTTCTAATTTTTCCTTTATCAGTTTTTAATAATATATGAGATAAATTTAAAGCAACATTTGCTTTAGATAAATTGCTTTTTTCATTTTCACTATAATTAGTATAAAAATTTTCAATAAATATTTCTTTTGCTAATTCCTTTGAAGTATAATTTCTATATTTCTCTTCAAAATCTTGTTTCTCTAATTTTTTATTGCCTTTAACTATCAAAATAGCATTATTCAAATAATAAGCTTACCCATAGCTAAATCATATTCTAAAGTTTGATACTTATTTATAAAGGCTTTTATGTTGTCTTTATTATAAATTTTTTCTTTTCGTTCCCTAGATAAATCTCTATAATCCTCAATACTAATTTGTTCTTTTGGAAAACTATCAATGATTTTACCCAATCCATCGTATAGCTTTTGTATTCCTAAAAGTTCTTTTATTTCAGATTTTAATTCATTTGAAGTTAAAAATATATATTTTTTGAAACCATCTATATTTTTTCCATTAGGATTTAATATTTCATTTATCTTAAAAATTTTATCTTTATCTAAAACTATTCCTTGTGGAGAACAAGTGTCTTTAATATCTAAATCAGTAATTATAGCAACTGGAATATTTAATTTTTCCTCTTTATTCTTTCTTAAAAATATTCTTGAATATCTTTTAAAGGCTGTTCCACCAATATTAACAACTGAAATACCATATTCATATAAAGGTCTGTCAATAATTTCTGCAATAGCTGGAATCAAAATATTTTCAGCATCCCCTTCTACAAAAATTACTCCTTTAGCAAAAAATAAATTTGCTTTGGTAGCATCTAAAAACATTTCTAAAAATTCATAATCTTCTCCACCAAGTTGAGTATACTCTCTTCCTAATGGATATACTTTTTCATTTTTACATAAAATTAAATTTTCCAATTTTATTGAGGAAGCTAAATTTATACTATGAGTTGTCAAAATTATTTGACTATTTTCATTCAATTTGTTTTGTAAATGCTTTATTGTTCTTAACTGTGCTTGTGGATGTAAGTGAGCCTCTAGTTCTTCTATAAGACATAAATTTAAAGGATTATTTTCAGTTTCAAATAATAGTAATTCTAAAGCCATATAAAGCTGATTTAATGTTCCTAATCCAATTTTATTTTTGCTTAATTTCAAGTTTAAGCTATTTAAAATAGAACTTAGATTATCTTCAGTAATATTTATATTTGTTTTATAATCTTCTTGTTTTTCTTTTCCTAAAAAATCATTTAGATGATTATCTATGTTGGAAATTATCTCTCTTCCTTCTCCATTATCGCAAAAATATTCATCTATTTTTTTATTAAATTCTTTAACGTTTTTAATAAAAGGATGATTTTCATCTTCATTAATAAATAATTTATGATTTTTTAAAATTTGAGATAACCTTGAAAATCTTCCTGCTGTTAATTCATTATCAGCATCTCTTAAAGGTTTTAAATAAGTTACTCTTAATTCATCTAATAAATCAAATCTACTGTCTAATCCTTCTTCTCCGGCTGTAATAGTTCTTTTTACTTTAAAATCTTTTAAATTAGCTTTTAATCTAACTATTAATCTGGTTTTTTTACTTTCATCAAAAGTAATCCATTCTAAAAATTTAGCAACTTTATCTTTACTTTCTTCTTGAAACCTAAAAGTACACTCTATTTCCATTTCCTCAGTTTTATTATTAAAATCCTGTTCATTTATAAAATAATATTCATGACTTTGTGTTCCTAATAAAATTCTTATAGAATCGATAATCGCTGTTTTACCACTATCATTTTCTCCTATTAAAACATTTAAACCTTTTTTAAAAGGAACTTCTAATTCTTTATATTTTCTAAAATTTTTAAGTTTTAATTTTGATAAATACATCCTTCCTCCCTAGTTTATATAAATAGAACACAATAGTTTTAATATTGTGTTCTATCAAAATATCATTTAAAATTTAACTTTAGGTAATTCCCTAACTAACTCATTAGTTTTCAAAGAAAGAGTTATTATACTCAATAAGAGATTTAAAATATATTTAGGATCATTATGTTCATTGCACCAAAGGTTAGGGTCATTTGTAATCCCACTATCTTTATTTGTTGTTACAGCATATTTCTCCATTATCCATTCAATAGCACTCTTACCATTAACTTGGTAATCATAAGCTTCCAAAGGAATATTTTTTATAGTTATACTACTATTATAAATTATAATATCTTTTACTCCTTTTTTTATGAAACTCATTTTTTCAACTCTATAATTTCCTGTTTCTTCTCCTTCAACTATAACTCCTTCAGGTCTTTCAAGAATTTCATAGTTTAAATGAAGTTCTGCTAATTCTCTTCCAATATCAGAATATTTTTTAAAATCTTGGTATTCATTAACTAAAGGTAATTTAGGCACAGTTTTCTTTAAATCTGCTTCAAATTCTTTTCTATAATCTTCGTTATGTAAAAATCCATAAACATAATAGAAAATATCTTCTTTAGTTATTCTTGGTACTCCATATTTTTCTCTGACTAAATTATAGATAAAATCTGTTATTCCGTCTTTTTTATTTTCCTTAGTATCAAATAAAGTATTATTTGAATTTTCTTCATTATAATATAAAGGATAACAATTAGATTTTTCTAGACAATCAAAATTTATTATATCACTATTAATGATAACTGAAAAATCCTTACTTCCTCCTAATCCTGCTGTAATAATGTTTCTATAACTTTTTAATTTATCTTGTTGGTATTGACATTCATTCCAAAATTTATTGTAATATAGATATTCTTTTACAAAAGGGCGATAAAACGAAAGTAAAATATAATTATTTTCATAAATATCCCTTACTAATTTATTAGCTCTTTTCTTTAAATCTCTAGACCAACTAATATTATTAGGATTTGTATCTATTATTTCTTCAATTTTAATATTTTCATCTTTTTTTCTAACTTTTTCTATCTTATCAATTTGAGAATTATAAAAATTAATAGTTTCTTTCATTTGGTTTTCAAGTTGTGCTCTTGAATAAGAATAAACCCAACTATCTCTACTTGTTACTACTCCATTAGAAGAAATATTGAAGAAAGTATTTTTATTCTTTTTATTATCTTTATCAATTAGAGGAATAAAAGTATCAAATTTTTCATTTCTCTGATTAATCCAATCCCCATCTTGGTTAGGTTTCAATATTGTCCAGTCTATATTTTTTATTGATTTAAAATTAGATATTATTTTTAACTTTTCTTCTCTTGTTAAGTAATCTCCTATATCGTGATAGTAAATAGAAGCTTTTTCTTTTTTTATATTTGGATTTTTTACTAATAATGTTATTGTAATTGGTGTTCTTGAACCACTACCAAATATTTTTCCACCTTCTTTTCTTGAAAGTTCTCCTGAAGTTCTTTGATTTCCTCTTAAATTAAATACATAAATGGAAGTAAATTCTTTTTCAATAACTTTTCTAAATCCTGATGTAGCTGTCCCATCAATCCAAGCTCCATTTGTTACAAATCCTACTATCCCACCTGTTTTATCTAATCTATCAGTTGCCCATCTAAATGCTTTAATATATGCATCATAAAGAGCCTTATTCATTTTAGAATTTGAATTTTTTACATATGTCTCTCCTATTTTACTATCTAATTTAGGATATTTTTTATTTTGTGCATTATCATTTTCAGAACTTTGTCCTACTGAATAAGGAGGATTTCCTATTATAATTTGTAATGGAGCTTTCTTTTGCCTATTTACTCTTTCAGAGTTTTCTTTAAAAGCTAAATCAAACATTTGAATTTCATTATCATCTTCACTTAGTTGAAAAGTATCTGTTAAACATATTCCTCCAAACTCTTTATAACTAATCTCTCCAATAGAATTTTCCTTTTCTAAATCGTGATATACATTCTCTATATTTACGGTTGCTATATAATAAGCTAAAAGGACTATTTCATTTGCATATATTTCATATTTATATTTTCTTTCTAAATCTTTATTTTTTATTATTCTGCTTTGTAGAAGTCTTGATATAAAAGTTCCTGTTCCTGTAAATGGATCAAGTATATTTATATTTTCATCAGTTAAGCTTCTTTTAAATTCTTTATTTAAGATTTCTTCAACTGAATTAATAATAAAATCAACTACTTCAACAGGAGTATATACTATTCCTAATTTATCAACTAATTTAGGAAAAGCTGTCCTAAAAAATTTATCATACAACTCAACTATAATTCTTTGCTTTCCTTCAGCATTGTCAATATTTCCTATTTTAAGTTTAACATCTTCATAAAACTTATTTAATTCTTCAGTTTCCTTTTCTATTTGCCCTTGTAACAATAAATCCAATATCTCTTGCATAGAATGAGAAATAGGATTATTCTTAACAAAAGAATATCCTTCAAATAAAGCTTCAAAAATAGGTTTTGTTATAATATGCTGAGATAACATCTCTATTCCTTGTTCTTCATCAATATCAGGACTAATATTATTTTGTAAACCTTCTATAAATTTATTAAAAGCTTTTTTATGTTCTTTATCTCTTGTGATTAAATCTCTTATTTTATCAATTTGAATTTCTGCTATTCTTGCAACATCTTTAGCCCAACGTTCAAAATATTTTCTATCTCCTACTTTTTCAACCATTTTAGCGTATATAGCATTTTGAAGTTTATCTACTTCCATATTCAATTTCATTTGAGTTTCATTTACTTCAAATCTATTTTCTTTATATCTTCTTTCTTTTCCTGTATTATCTACTGTTCCTATTAAAATATTCTTAGGTTTACTTTTATTTAAATCTATTTTATTAATTTCAGCATTAAATCTATCGTCGTGAGCTCTTAAAGCATTTAATACACTCCAAACAACTTTATATGTTTCATTGTCGTTTAAAGCTTCTTCGGGTTTTTTATCAGCAGGAATAACAACAGGAATTATAATATATCCATATTTTTTTCCTTCTGCTCTTCTCATAACTCTACCAACTGATTGAACTACATCTACCTGTGAATTTTTAGCTGATAAAAATAATACTGCGTCTAATGTAGGAACATCTACTCCTTCACTAAGACATCTAGCATTAGTAAGAATTTTACATTCTTTTTCATTTTCACTATCTTCTTTTAACCAGTTTAATAAATTTTCCCTTTCAAGGGCATTCATTCCGCCATCAATATGTTTAGATGATACTTCAACCATCTTTTCTTGTACTTCTTCTTTTAATGAAGATATATATGTATTTGAAAATTCATTTAAATCACTTGTAATTTTTTTAGATGTTTTTATATCTCTACAAAAAGCAACTGCTCTTCTCATAGGGTCAGGATCAGAAGCTTTTACTATACCTTCCTTATCAAGAATTTGTTTAGATAATCCATTGATACATCCCATTAATTTTGAAGCGTCATCCATTTTAAATTCAATATCTCCATTAGAAATTAAAGCTTGTATCTCTTTAGGAACTTGACTATGATTTAATGTTAAAATCAAAACTTTATAATCAGTTAATAATCCTCTTTGAACTGCTTCTCCAAATCCTATTCTATAAATTTCATCTCCGTAAATTGCTTTATCGTCCATTGAACATAAATAAGCATTATTTTCCTTAGCTTTTGATTTTGAATTATCATCATAAAGTCTTGGTGTAGCTGTCATATATAATCTTTTCTTAGATTTTATAAACTCATTGTTATGCACTTTTATAAAATTGCTTTCTTCTTCATCAACAAGAGCTACCCCTGTTGTTCTGTGTGCTTCATCACAAATTATTAAATCAAAAACTCCAAAAGTAAAATCTTTAGCCAATATCTCATTTTGAGCCTTAGAAATTACATCTATTGATTGATAAGTTGAAAAAACAACTTTTAACCCTTCTTTATCTTTTAAAGTTTCTAATTGATTTACAATTTTATTTACATCAGTAGTGGCTGGTAAAGCTAAATCAATAACACTCATTCCTGTATTATCATTACTAGTTTTTTTAGTAATTTTTGAATCTGAACATATACAGATAGGATATAATTTTCCTTCTATATCATTAGACCACTCTCTTAATGTTTGCCCTAATAATGATATTGAAGGCACTAAAAATAAAACTAATCCATTTCCATTAGTTTCATTTTCAGCTATCTTCAGAGAAGTGAAAGTTTTTCCTGTTCCACAAGCCATTATCAACTTTCCTCTGTTAGTATTTTTAAAATGAGAATGTGTTTCTTTTAGGGCAGTTTCTTGATGATCTCTTATTTGTTTTCTTTCTTTTCTAGCTTCATTCCCCACGTTTCCTAAATATAACTTTTCCCAATCTACACCTGAATCCTCAAGAGAATTTAAAGAAATTCTTGTAACAGGAATTTCTTGATTTTCTATTAATTCATTTGCTTTTTTAGACCAATTATTAGTAGTAGAAACAAATAATCTACCTGAAAATTTAACTTTATTCTCTTTTACTTCAAATAATTTAGATGAAGTAGAAATAAAAGTATCAACATCAGCTTTATCTATATATTTATCAAAGGCATAGAATTTACATTGTACTGCTAAATATTCATTCTCGTTTGTCAAAATAACTAGATCTATTCCACTGTCACTTCCACCAAATTGATTTCTATACGGAAATTCATTCCATAACCAAATATCTTTTATAATATTACAGTATAACGGAGCTGATAAAAACCAGTTTTTTATTAATAATTCAAACCTTGTTCCTTTATCTCTTAAAGAAAAAGAATCATTTTCTATCTTTTTTAGTATTTTTTCTAAATACATTTTTCCCCCTATTCCCAATTTTTTCATTACAGATAATTTAAATATACTAATTCTTAATCCTTCGTTTTCACATTATAACATAAATCCCTATCTTTTTCTATTTTTCAAAATAATATTGTGTTTTGCAAGTTATTTTTCCAATAAATTGCAATATTATTTTCCAACTTTTAT
>OGCV01000288.1_pt1 | contig 22875 bp, 19 predicted proteins | sample 1570201 | NCBI WGS metagenome assembly OGCV01 (sample SAMEA2582162, study PRJEB24529) | metagenome
TGTAAAACTAACGATATATTAAAGAACCTAGCTTAGCTAGATAAATTATAGTTTAAATAAAAAAGAAGCTGCTAAAATAGCAGCTCCTAGAATTTTATTTTTTGTCATATACATATTATTTTTTATAAACTTGATAAAGGATATGAGTACTTTCTGGATGAGGTACAAATCCTTCAACATTTTTTTGCATTCCTGTAATATCATCAGGATAGATTAAAGAGAAGAAAGGTAACTCCTCTTGAATAATATTTTGAAGTTCTTTATAGTATTCAATTCTGTCAGCTGGAACTGTACTTTCTCTAGCTTTATCCAATAGTTCATCAACTCTCTTATTTACAAAGAAAGTTCTGTTTCCTGCTCCACCAAGGTTTTTAGAGTGGAATAGTGCATAAAGAGCAGAGTCAGAGTCAGCACTAGAAGACCAACCAAGAATAAACATCTCATGTTCTCCATTTGCAACTCTGTCAAGGTAAGAACCCCATTCAAGAATCTCAATTTGAACATCTATTCCAATTTGTTTAAGTTGATCTTGAAGGATAACAGCAGTATCTTTTCTAACACTTTTGTCATTAGTCCAAATTTTAGTTTTGAAACCATTTGGATATCCAGCTTTAGCAAGAAGTTCTTTAGCTTTCTCTATATTTTGAGTATATAATTTTGCATCCTTGTTATAACCAAAAACATATGGTGATACAGGGGAATTAGCTTTTTTTGCTGCACCTAAGAACACAGCCCCAATGATATCATCAACATTAGTAGCATATGCTATAGCTTGTCTAACCTCTTTCTTATCGAAAGGAGATTTTTTAGTATTAAATCCAAGATAAGTAATACTCATAGCAGAGTTTTGAGCTAATTTAAGATTTGGATTGCTTTTTACCATTTCAACGTCAATAGGATCTACGTCATAGGCAATATCTGCTTCACCAGTTTCAAGGGCGATAGTTCTATTAGTTCCTTCAGGAACAACTTTAAATGTAAGTGTATCTGAAGCTGCTTTTCCTTTGTAATAATCAGGGTTAGCTTTTAAAACTATTCTATCTCCAGAAGTCCAAGATTGGAATACAAAAGGTCCTGTTCCAACTGGATGTTGTCCATAGTCAGCTCCTCTCTCTTTAACAGCTTTCTCATTCATAATTCCTGCACCAATGTGAGCTAGGTAATTTACTAGAGGTCCATAAGGTTTTTTAGTTGTGATTCTAACAGTATAATCATCAATAGCTTCAACCTTATCTATATCAGAAAAATATGCTATTAAACTTGGAGCTTCCTTAGCTCTATTTAAACTAAAAACAACGTCCTTAGCAGAGAAAGGCTCTCCATTGTGGAATTTTACATTTTTTCTTAATTTTAGTTCAAGAGTAAGTGGATCTATCTGTTTCCAACTTTCAGCAAGTCCAGGAACTAAATTCATATCTTTATCTTTTTCAATAAGCCTATCGTAAATATTTAAAGTAACTCTATGTGTAGGTACGTCATTTGAAACTTGAGGATCTAAACTTTTAGCATCAGAGTTTTGTACAACAATTAAATCAGAAGCTAAAAGGTTAAAACTTGAAACTGATAGTAAAAGTGCAGTAGCTAAACTAAAAAATCTCTTTTTCATAAATAATCCCCCTATAAAGTTAAATATAAAATTTATTTTCATTTTTTTAAAAAATAATATTTATTTTTCATTGATTATATTATTTATTTTTCATTTTGTAAAGAGATATTTTTAATAATTTAAAAATTTCTAAAAAAGATTTAAACAAGATATTGTTATAAAGATTTTTTACTAGGAAAAGTTTAAAATAAAGGGTAGAATATAGAAGAGGTGGGAAATAGATGTTAAGTGAATATAGGGGAAGGATACCTTTTTATTTAAAAAATTTAAAAGAAAATATAGTTTATCTTTGCTCATCAAATAAAAATATTGAGGATTATTACAATACTCTTGCTGATTTTTATGATGGGAAGATTTTAAAAATAGAGAGTAGTTCTGATAGAGATGAGATAGAGAAAATAAATTATGATCTCTTAGAACTTTTAAAATCTAAGAAAAAATATGTTATTTTAATCTCTCTGGAAGGATTTTTAAGAGACTATTATCTTGAAGGAGAAAAAATAGTTTTTGAAAAGGACAAAAATATATCTTTAAAAAAGATTCAAGAGATTCTTACAGAAAATAATTATGAAAAAACATATATGCTAGAAAAAAGAATGCAATATAGTCTGAGGGGGGATATATTGGATATTTTTCCAAAGAATGGAGATTATCCAATAAGAGTAGAATTTTTTGGAGATAGTGTTGAGAGAATAACTTATTTTGATATAGAAACACAGAAAAGTATTGAGTCTTTAGATAGAATTGATATGTATATGAATAATAATAAAAACTCTCAGATAGATTTTTATAAACTTATAAATTTATCTGAAAATAGGATAATTTTTGAAAATAGAGAGATTCTTCAATATAAGTTGGAAGAGATAATATTAAGAGAGAGAGAGAGAGAAGAAAAATTAAGAGATAGATTTTCTCAATTGGATATAATTGGTGAAGAACTTAATTTAAAAAGATTTAATGAAGATGAGATAAAAAAATTTGAAGATTATGAAAATATAAAAAAATTAAGCAAAAAAGAGAAAATCTTAGTAATTTCAGAGGAGAGTAAAAGATATCAAGAGATATTTAAAGGGTATCCAATAGAGTTTCAACACTATCCACATTATGAGGGGTATAGAGATGAAAATTATCTTGTATTAACAGATAGAGAGTTAAAGGGAATAAAGGTTAAAAGAGAGACAAAAGAGAAGATAAAATTAAGATATAAAGATGTTTCTCAAATAAGAGAGAATGATTATATAATCCATGAAAATTATGGAGTTGGAATCTATTTAGGAATTGAAACAATAGATGGACAAGATTATCTCAAGATAAAATATGCTGATGAAGATAAACTTTTTGTTCCAGTTGAAGGGATTAATAAAATTGAAAGATATATTTCAACTGATGGTGTAGTTCCAGAGATTTATCAATTAGGTAGGCGAGGATTTAAAAGAAAAAGAGAGAAATTACAAGAGGAGATGTTAATTTTTGCTAAAGAGATAATTGAGATTCAAGCAAGAAGAGCATATGAAAAGGGATATAAATTTTCTCATGATACAGTTTGGCAAGAGGAGTTTGAAGAGAGTTTTCCATATAGAGAAACACCTTCTCAATTAAAAGCTATTGAGGATGTAAAACATGATATGGAATCTGATAGAGTGATGGATAGAGTTATCTGTGGAGATGTGGGATATGGAAAGACAGAGATAGCTATTAGGGCAGCTTTTAAAGCTTCAGTTGAAGGAAAGCAAGTAGCTTTAATGGTACCTACAACAGTTTTAGCTCAACAACATTTTGAAAGATTTAGTGAAAGATTTAAAAACTATCCAATAACTATTGAACTGTTAAGTAGATTAAAAACAGGTAAAGAGCAAAAAGAAGTATTAAATAGAATTGAGGCAGGAACTGTGGATATAGTTATTGGAACTCATAGAATTTTATCTTCAGATGTAAAATTCAAGGATTTAGGATTAGTGATAATAGATGAGGAACAAAAATTTGGTGTTAAGGCTAAGGAACAGTTAAAGAAGATAAAAAATAGAATAGATATGATAACTTTAACAGCAACACCTATACCTAGAACATTGAATCTATCACTATTAGGAATAAGAGATCTATCAGTAATTGATACTCCACCAGAGGGAAGAAAACCTATTGAAACAATTTTTATTGAAAAAGATAATAAAAAATTAAAAGATATTATAATGGAAGAGATAGCTAGAGAAGGACAGGTATTTTATATCTTTAACTCTGTAAAAAATATAGCTAAAAAGACAGATGAATTAAGAAAAATTCTTCCAAACTATCTGAAACTTGATTTTATTCATGGACAAATGACTCCAAAAGAGATAAAAAATAAGATAAAAGAGTTTGAAAATGCTGATATAGATATTTTAGTTTCAACTACAATAATAGAGAATGGTATAGATATAGAAAATGCCAATACAATGATAATAGAGGGAGCAGATAGACTGGGACTCTCTCAAATCTATCAGTTGAGAGGTAGAATTGGAAGAGGAAATAGAAAGGGATATTGTTATCTTTTAACTAAGGAGTCTCAAAGTAAAAAATCTAAAGAGAGAGAGGAATCTATTAAAAACTTAGGAGATAGTGGTGGAGGATTACAACTTTCTCTTGAAGATATGAGAATTAGAGGAGCTGGAGAGATTTTAGGAGAGAAACAGCATGGAGCTTTAGAAACTTTTGGATATAATCTCTATATAAAAATGTTAAATGAAGAGATTGCTAGATTAAAAGGAGAAAAAAGAATAGAGGATATAAATCTTGAGATAAAATTAAATATAGATGCCTTTATTCCAGATGATTATATAGAAAAAGAGGAAAAGTTAAAAATTTATAGAAGAGCAGCAGAGTTGAGAGAGAAAACTCAATTAGATGAACTAATTACAGAAATTAGAGATAGATTTGGTGAGATACCTAAAGAGGTAAAAAATTTCTTCTATTATCTAAATATAAAATTAAAAGCAAAGGATTTAGGAATTGCAATAATAAGAGAAGAGGAGAATGGATTATTTATTAAATTTAATAGAGAAAGAGTAAATATAGAGAAGATAACAGAGATGATGTTTACAGGAAAACTCCAATACTTATCAGAAGAGGAAGCTATAAAATATAAGGGTAGTATTATGGGATTTTTTAATGAATATGAGGGAGTGATATAATGAAAGAGTTTGATAGACTTGTAGAAATAATAAAGATTTTGAGAGGTGAAGGAGGTTGTCCTTGGGATAGAGAACAAACTCTTGAGACTTTAAAACCTTGTTTGATGGAGGAAACTTGTGAAGTTTTAGAGGCTATGGACAAAGGTGGAGATGAATTAAAAGGGGAACTTGGAGATCTTCTAATGAATGTTGTTTTTCAAGCTGATATCTGTGAAGATGAAGGAAAATTCAATATTGAAGATGTGGCTAGAGGAATAAATGAGAAGATGATTAGGAGACATCCCCATGTTTTTAAAGAGAAAGATAGTGGAATAACTTCAGATGAAGTTTTAGTTAATTGGGAAGAGATTAAGAAAAGCGAAAAGGAACATGAAAATAGAAAATCAGCATTAGATGGAGTACCTATATATTTACCAGCTTTAGCAAAGGCTGAAAAAATTCAGAAGAAAGCAGCAAAAGTTGGATTTGATTGGGATAATATAGCTGATGTAATGGGAAAAGTTGAAGAGGAACTTGGAGAATTAAAAGAGGCTATGGAGAAAAAAGATTCAGAAAATACAAAAGAGGAGTTAGGAGATCTTTTATTTGCAATAGTTAATCTTTCAAGATTCTTAAAAGTTAACTCAACTGATGCATTAGAGCAAACTATAAAGAAGTTTGACAAGAGGTTTAGATATGTAGAGGAGAGATGTGATATAGAGAAAGCCTCTCTAGAGGAAATGGAAAAATTTTGGAATGAGGCTAAAAACAGGGTTGACATATAAAAAAAATATAGTATATATAGTTAATAAGACAGGAGGAGTAGTCTAAATCATGAGATTGGATAAATTTTTAAAAGTAAGTAGAATAATTAAGAGAAGACCTATTGCAAAGATAGTTGTAGATGGTGGAAAAGCTAAGCTAAATGGAAAGGTAGCTAAGGCTGGAACAGAAGTAAAGGTAGGACAAATTTTAGAGTTAGAATATTTTAATAAGTACTTTAAATTTGAGATAATGGAAGTACCTACTGGAAATGTAGCTAAAGAGAAAACTTCTGACTTGATAAAAGTTTTAGAAAGTAGAGGAATTGAAATTGATATAGATAGTGAGGAGGATATTTTTTAGTGAAATTTTCGTTAAATTCTAATGGAAAAATAAATATAGGTCTGAATGTAACTGGAGTTCTTCCTAATGGGTATCATCTTTTGGATATGATTATGATACCAATTAGTTTAAGTGATAAAATAACTGGTGAAATAGAAGATATTTCAGGGACTCTTGAAATAAAAACAAATAAAGCTGATATTCCTGTAAATGAAGATAATATTTTATGGAAAATCTATGATAAATTTTATAGTGAAAGTGGACTTTCTAAAAGAAAAATATCTCTTTATCTTGAAAAAAGCATACCTCATCAAGCTGGACTTGGAGGGGGAAGTTCAAATGGAGCATTTTTATTGAAACTTTTAAATGAGTTTCATGGAAATTTTTTCTCACAAGAAAGATTGATTGAGATAGGAAAAAGTGTTGGAGCTGATATTCCGTTTTTCTTGATTAATAAGTCTGCAAGAGTTAGAGGAATAGGGGAAGATATTGAGATTATAGAGAATAATTTAAAAAATTCTATAATTTTAATAAAACCACAATTTGGAGTTTCAACAGGAAAAGCTTATAAAAATATGTCTATGCTCAATAATAAAAGAGATGCAAATATTGATAAAATCATATTTGGATTAAAAGATAATAGGGTAGATATAGTTGAAGAGAATATAGAAAATCATCTAGAGCAAGGATTGCTATTAGAAGATGAAAATATAATTGAATTTAGAAAAAAATTAGCAGAATTAAATATGAAATTTTTTATGTCAGGAAGTGGAAGTGCATACTATACTTTTGTTACTCAAGAAGAATCAGAAGAAGCTGTTACAATAATAAAAGAGTACTTAAATAGCTGTGAAGTCTATCTTTGCAGTTCTTTATAGATAATACTAAAAACAGGGAAGGTGCATTAATTATGAAAATTACAGATGTTAGACTAAGAGCAGTGAAAAATGAGAACGAATTAAAATTAAAGGCTTATGCTGATGTGACTTTTGATGAATGTTTTGTTATTCACGGTCTAAAAATAATAGATGGTCAAAAAGGAATGTTTGTTGCTATGCCATCGAGAAAAATGCCTGATGGAGAGTATAAAGATATAGCTCATCCTATCACACCTGAATTAAGAAAAGAGATAACAGATTCAGTTATAGCTAAATATAATGAAATGGATTTTTCTGAAGAAGTAGCTGAAGAACCAAAAGCTGAATAAGAGATTAGATAATAAATAATTTTAAAGATAACCTGAAGTATTCCTTCAGGTTATTTTGTGATTTTTATAAAAGGAGTAAATAGATGAAAATTTTGATTTTAAATGGAAGTGCAAGAAAAAAAGGAAATACTAGAACAGCTTTAAAACAGATAGAAAAGGGGATAGATCTAAACAGTAATAGTGTTGAATTTATAGATATTACAGATTTAAAAATAGCTGGTTGTTTAGGTTGTGATGGATGCAAAAGAACAGGAGTTTGTGTAATAAAAGATGATGCAGTAGGATTAGTTGAAAAAATAGTTGAAGCTGATATGGTAATTTTTGGATCTCCAGTTTATTGGTGGGGAATCTCTTCACAAACTAAAGCTTTAATTGATAGAATCTATATGAAAAACTCTACTTTACCACAACTTAAAAAGAAGATTGGTGTAGTGGCAGTTGGTGCAGATGAACTATCAGGAGAGCAATATAAATTGATAAAAGGGCAATTTGATTGCATATGTGAGTATTTAGGTTGGGAGTTTGAAGTATATAAACCTATCTCAGCTGGATTGATAGGAGATGTTGAAAAGCAAGTTGGATTGATGAGAGAATTAAAAGAGATAGGACAAAAATTATAGGAAAAGAGATATAATTAGAGAAAATATTATTGTGCATATACATATAAAAAAACTGGTAGATTTTATGATTTACCAGTTTTTTATTTTTAATATCCTATATTATCATTTACTAAAATAAGAATAATTCTACCTTTTATTTTGCTATAACGAGTGATAAGAAGTTGACAGCAGATAGTATCTGGAGATTTGCAATCATAGCAACAACCTGTTTTTTTACAAGGAGTGTCAATGTCAAATCTTTGAGCATTGATAGGGGCAGCTATATTTCTAGCACGAGATATAGCATCTTCTACACTTTTAACAATTTTATTTATTCCAACTATCATTAAAACATGTTTAGGACCATAGCAGATAGCTGCTAATCTATTGGCAACACCATCAATATTTACAAGAATTCCATCTTCAGATATAGCATTACAACTTGTTAAGAAAAAATCACTAGATAGAGCTTGATGCATAATTTCATGTTTTTCCTCTAAAGTTTTAGCTTTTTCTCTATCTAAAACTTTATAATTTCCATTTCTAACAGCCTCTTTTAATCCGATACTCTCTATTGAAACTGATCCACCCCAACTAATAGAACTTTCTTGAGGAATAATCTCCAAAGCTTTTTTTAGAGCTTCCTCTTTAGAAGATACAAAGTAAGCGTCTATATTTCTTGACTTTAAATTTTTTACAACTTGTTCTCCCAATAAACTATTTCTTTTTTTTATTATCTCCATAAAAATCACCTCTTAAATTTAAGATATATTTTATTATACCACAGAGGAAAAGTTACAAAAAATAAAAAAACTGCCTTTTCAGACAGTTTCAATCTCAATTAAGTGGCTGGGCTGGCTGGATTCGAACCAGCGCATGACGGAGTCAAAGTCCGTTGCCTTACCGCTTGGCGACAGCCCAACAACACTACTATGATATCAAAAAAAAATTAATTTGTCAATAAAAAAATTATTTTTGAAGAAATAGGTTTTATTTTTGTTCATATACATGTACTTTTAGAAAAGTGATTAAAAATTAAAAGCAAATAAAAATCAGGTTTTCATTGATACAAATTTTTCATTGTGGTATACTAATGAAAAAGAGTTTAACAGAAAATTTAGGTGCAAAAGAGGTGAACAAAATAAAGAGTTTTAAAGTTGTATTGTTAGGAATTTTTATAAGTTTTAACCTGTGTTATTCCCAATTAAATTACGAAGATGTAAGTAAGGAGCATTGGGCATACTCTTCTATAGAGAATCTTGTTAATAGAGGTATAATAAAAGAGAATACCTATAAGTTTAATGGAAACGAACCTCTATCAAGGTATGATTTTGCTTATAATCTTTCTCAAGCACTGAATACTATAGATTTAGAAAAGGCTAATAAGGGAGATTTAGATATACTTCAAGCTTTGATACTTGAATTTTCAAAGGAGCTTAATAAAATAGGATTTGATACAAAAACATATAATGCTAAAATTGAAAATATTAATGAAACTGTTGAACTTTTGAGAAAAAGAATAGATGAAAATGAAAAAATTATAGATCAACTTTTAAAGAGAGTAGAAAAATTAGAGGAAAAAATCTAATATTTTTATTTATAAAAAAATCAGGGAGGGAATTTATAATGGAAAAATTGGTATTTGATTATTCAAAAGCACTAGGATTTTTTAGTGAATCAGAACTAGAAATGATGAAAGAACAAGTTGCAGTAGCAGAAAAGTTTTTAAATGAAAAAAATGGAGCTGGAAATGATTATCTAGGTTGGATAGAACTACCTACAAACTATGATAAAGATGAATTTGAAAGAATTAAAAAAGCAGCAGAAAAAATTAAAAATGATTCAGATGTACTTGTTGTAATTGGAATTGGAGGATCATATTTAGGAGCAAGAGCTGCAATAGATTTTCTATCTCACACATTCTATAACAGTTTAACTAAAGAACAAAGAAAAGCACCTGAAATTTACTATGTAGGAAATAATATTTCAAGTACATACTTAAAACATCTTTTAGATGTATTAGAAGGAAAAGATTACTCAATCAATGTTATTTCTAAATCAGGAACAACAACTGAACCAGCTATCGCTTTTAGAGTATTAAAAAAACATATAGAGGAAAAATATGGAAAAGAAGTTGCAAAGGGAAGAATCTATGCAACAACTGATAAAGCTAGAGGAGCATTAAAAAAACTAGCTGATGAAGAAGGATATGAAACTTTTGTTATTCCTGATGATGTTGGTGGAAGATTCTCAGTTCTTACTCCAGTAGGACTTTTACCAATAGCTTGTAGTGGTGTAAATATAGATGAACTTATGGCAGGAGCAAGAGCAGCTCAAAATGATTACTCAGCTCCATATGCAGAAAATGATTGCTATAAATATGCAGCTATTAGAAATATTTTAAATAGAAAAGGTAAAGAGATTGAGATGCTAATTAACTATGAACCTAGATTACACTATTTAGGTGAATGGTGGAAACAACTATTTGGAGAATCAGAAGGAAAAGATGGAAAAGGATTATTCCCAGCAGCAGCAGACTTTAGTACTGATCTTCACTCAATGGGACAATATATTCAAGATGGAAGAAGAGTTATGTTTGAAACAGCAGTGCTTATAGGAGAGCCTGAAGCTGATGTTATAATTGAAGAGGAAGCAGCAGATCTTGACGGATTAAACTATCTTGCTGGAAAAGGAATGGATTTTGTAAATAAAAAAGCAGCTCAAGGAACACTATTAGCTCACGTTGATGGTGGAGTTCCAAATCTTACAGTTACAATTCCATCAGCTACTCCATTTAACTTAGGATACCTATTCTACTTCTTTGAAAAAGCATGTGGAATCAGTGGATACCTACTTGGAGTAAATCCATTTAACCAACCAGGAGTTGAATCATATAAAGCTAATATGTTTGCTCTATTAGGTAAAAAAGGATATGAAAAAGAAGCTGAAATTTTAAATAAAAGATTAGAAAAATAAATGTTAAATAAAAAGAGAGGGAATTCAAATTTGAATTCCCTCTTTTGTAAATTATAAATAAATTTTTTATAAAAAATAAAAAAAGCAGGAGGATCTGCCAAATCCTCCCACATAAAACTGCTTTGTACAAAGATTAGTATAAGTTTTTAGATAGTAATAAAAATATTGCTATCATGATGATAATTATATAAAGCTTTCTCACTTATTCACTTCCTTTCTCGAGATGAACAGCCAAGAAAGAAGAGATTATAACATTGATTTCTAAAAAGATCTATGTTATAATTTAATTGATGATAAAAATATAAAGCAACAAAGAGCGAAAAAATGAGGGCTGCCAAAAACCTCATTTTTTTTGTACACAAGATATAGTGATATTTATAGAAATATCACAACTAATTAGAAAAGTAAAAATATTTTCTTGCTAAAATATATAATGAATAATATAATAACACCTATGTCACTAATTTTTGAAGGTAAAAAATTTTATATATATTGCAGGAGGAATAATGTACAAAAATACTGATGAGATGCTAGAAACACAAGTAATTACAGAGGATATGTTAGAGCAACTGACACTTTGGGCTAATGAAAAATAGTTTTAGATAAAGGAGGAGTAAAATCTTCCTTTTTTTATTTATAAAGGAAAAAGATGTGATATACTATACTTGGTGAAACAAACATCTAAAACAGGGAGATGGTAAGATGAATTACAAAAAAGAAAATGGTTGGAACTGTATAGACAGCAAAGACCAAGTATTTAAGTTTTCAGAAGGATACAAAGAATTTTTAAGCAGTGCTAAAACAGAAAGAGAGTTTGTAACTAAAGGTATCGAATTAGTAGAATCTAAAGGTTTTGTAAATGCTGAAAATAAAAGTAGTTTAAAAGCTGGAGATAAGGTTTACTATGTAAATAGAGGAAAAAACCTTGTATTAGTTGTAGTTGGAGAAGATGATATAGAAAAGGGTGTAAACTATGTAGTATCTCATGTTGATTCTCCAAGATTGGATTTAAAGGGAAATCCACTATATGAAGATTTAGATCTTGCATATATGAAAACTCACTATTATGGTGGAATTAAAAAATATCAATGGGCATCAATTCCTCTAGCTATGCACGGAGTTGTAGTATTAGCATCTGGAGAAAAAGTAAATATTGAAATAGGGGAAAAAGATGAAGATCCAGTATTTACAATTCCAGATATTCTTCCACACCTTGCAGGAAAAATCCAAGGGGATAGAAAAAGTGGAGAGGTTATAAAGGGAGAGGAACTTCAAATACTTGTAGGAAGTATCCCTTCAACTATTGAAGATAAAGAGATAAAAGAAAAAATAAAATATACAGTTCTTGAAATTTTAAATAGAGATTATGGAATGGTAGAGGAAGATTTTATATCAGCAGAACTTGAACTTGTACCAGCTGGAAAGGCTAGAGATTTAGGATTTGATAAATCTATGATAGGAGCTTATGGACAAGATGATAGAATTTGTGGATATACTTCAATGATGGCAATTCTTGATTTAGAAGAGACTCCAAAGAGAACAGCAGTATGTTTCTTAGCAGATAAAGAGGAGATAGGATCAGCAGGATCAACAGGATTAAAATCTGACTATATTAACTATGTAACTGGAGATCTTTTAGAAAAAGTAAAAGGTAACTACAATGAGATGATGTTAAGAAGAACATTGTGGAACTCTAATGCTATGTCTTCAGATGTTAATGCTGGAATAGATCCAATATTTAGAAGTGTTCATGATGCTCAAAATGCTGCTAAAATAGGGTATGGAGTTGTTGTAACAAAATATACAGGAGCTAGAGGAAAGAGCAGTACAAACGATGCTGATGCAGAATATGTAGGAAAAATTAGGAAAATATTAAATGATGCAAAAGTTAATTGGCAAATTGGAGAGTTAGGAAAAGTTGATGAAGGTGGAGGAGGGACTGTTGCAATGTACCTTGCAGAGTTAGGAATTCACACAATTGATATTGGACCAGCTTTACTTGCTATGCACTCACCTTTTGAAGTTTCATCAAAACTAGATGTTTATGAAACATATAGAGCATATAAGGCATTTTATAGAAGTTAGGTAGGAACAGTGAAAAAAGAGAGTTTCATTTTTAGAAGGGCAGAAGTAGATGATATTTTATCAGTGATAAAATTAATAGAGAACAGATGCCTTTGGATGAAAGAAAATAAAATTAATCAATGGGATGAAGAGTATTTAAAATTTTATAATTTTAATTATTTTAAAGAGAGAGTTGAAAAGAGAGAACTTTTTCTTGTAGAAAATTTTCAAAAAATAGTTGGAACATTTGTTTTGCTAGAGGAAGATGAAAGATGGGAAAATGATATGCCAGCTTACTATATTCATAATTTTGCAACAGATACAAAAATAAGGGGTATTGGTAGTGAAATTATAGAGTATTGTGAAGATTTATGTAGAGAAAATAGCAAAAAAACTCTTCGTTTAGATTGTAATATTAACAATAATAAATTAAATGATTATTATGAGAAAAAAGGATTTAAAACAGTTGGTATATGTGATGAAAGCCCTGAGTATGTAGGGTATAAAAGGGAAAAAATTATATTTTAAGAGAGAGCTAAGAGGTTGATATTAAACTATCAAATCTCTTAGCTTTTTTCTATTTCTTTCCCAAATATCAGCTAAAATGGAATTTGGAGAAGAATACTAGAGAGAGTTACGAAATCTGACGCTAAAAATTCCGACGTGTTTGAGACGAAGTCGAGTTTCGGAATTTTAGTCAGATGAGTATTACTCTCTCTTTATTCTTTGACATGGAATTTAGCTGATATTTAAAATATAAGTTTTGATAACTTAACTTGACTAATAATCGCTAACTACAAAGGTACTTTGTCAAAACCTAGCAATGTGCTAGAGAGCCTAGCTTAGCTAGATAAATTATTGAAAATATAATAAAAAAAGCTACACCTTATAGCTATAAAGTGTAGCTCAATAGATTAGCTTAATGAGTTGATAAGTTCAACAACATAGTTATAAACTCTTTCTGTAGAGTCTATTTCAAGATATTCACTAGGAGTATGTACATCTCTTAAATTTGGTCCAACACTTATAAAATCTATATCAGGATAGTTTTGTGAGATAGCTCCACACTCAAGCCCAGCATGAATAACTTCAACTTTCATATCTTCATTATAAAGTTTCTTATAAACTTCTAAAGCTTTATCTCTTAATTTTGATTCAGCTCTAAATTTCCATTCTGGGTAACCAGCTGAAAATTCAAATAGAGCATTGTTTTCTTTTAAAATATTAGAAATTTTTTCTCTTAACTCTTTAAGAACTTCAGGATCAGAACTTCTTAAAGATATTATAATATTGATATTTTTATCTAATGTTTTAACTATTGCTAAGTTATCTGAAGATTCAACAATCTCAGGATACTCTTTCATCCAAGTATTAACTCCAGTAGGAAGCTCTTCAATAGTTTTTATATAACTATCAAGAGATTTAGTTGAAAGAACAGAAACTTCTTTAGTAGTTGTAGCTTCTAAAGCAAAAATCATTTCAGGTTCAAAAGAAATATATTTTGCTTTCACTTCATCAGTAACTTTAGAGATTATATCTTTAATATCTTTTGAAGAAGCTAAAACAACTTTTCCAGATCTAGGAATAGCATTATCTTTACTTCCACCAAAAACTTCTACAAGACTATAATCAGTTAAAGCTTTTAAATTGTGAAGAACTTCTACTAAAATTTTATTTGAATTTCCTCTTTTTTGATTAATTTCAACTCCAGAGTGTCCACCTTGTAATTTTTCAAGAGAAAGAGTGTATAGATTAACATCTGTTAAAGTTTCTTTTTCTATTGGAAGAAGAATATCAATTTCAACTCCCCCAGCAGAACCAACAGTAATCACTCCCTCATCTTCAGAGTCAATGTTAATTAACATCTTTCCTTTTAAAACATTTGGCTCAAGAGATAGAGCACCATTTAAGTCTATCTCTTCAGAAGTAGTAGCAAGAAGCTCAATAGTTCCACATTTGATAGATTCATCTTCTAAAATTGCCATTCCCATAGCAATAGCAATTCCATTATCTCCACCAAGAGTAGTTTTATTTGCTCTTAATCTATTTCCATCTACTATTAGATCAATAGGATCTTTTTTAAAGTTGTGATTACTATCACTTTCTTTTTCGCATACCATGTCCATATGCCCTTGAATAACTATTCCAGGAGTATTTTCATATCCAGGAGTAGCCTTTCTTCTAAGAACAACATTATAGTATTTATCTTGATAAGTTTCTAAATTAAGTTTTTTACCAAATTCAACTAGATAATCACTGATAGCTTTTTCATGGTATGATTCTCTAGGAATTTTAGAAATCTCTTCAAAATGATAAAAAACTCTTTCTGGTTTTACACCAACTAATTTTCTCATAAATATCACCTCTTATCTATTATATCATAGTTCCAATTATAAGAGCTACAACAGAATAAATTCCCATAATAATCATAAGAGGCATAATATATTTTAACCATTTGTTAAATGTAGTTTCAGCCATTTCAAGTGTAACAAGAATAAGTCCTGTTGGAGTAATAAATGCCATTAATCCTTGTCCCCAGTTATAAGCATTAATTACAACCTCTCTTGATAGTCCAACACTGTCAGCAAGAGGAGCCATGATAGGCATTGTAAGAACTGCAAGTCCTGAAGATGATGGAATAAAGAATCCTAAGAATGAGAATACTACAAGTTGAGCTATAGCAAATAAGCTTCCACTCATTCCAGTGATCATATTGATAGAGTAGTTTAATAGTGTATCAGAGATCATTCCATTATCCATAACTATATTGATAGCTCTAGCAAGTCCAATAGTAAGAACTACCCCTATAAGATCAGCTGCTCCAGCAACAAATGTATTAACTGCATCTTTTTCAGATAGTCCAGAAAGTACCATTATAATAATAGCAACTCCTAGGAATAGAGCAGACATCTCTTCGAACCACCAACCACCAACAGCAACTCCCCAAACTAAGATTAAGAAAGCAACTGTAAATACTAAGAATATTAATTTTCTTCTTAAAGTAAACTCTATAACTTTATTAGGGTCGTAATCTTTTAAGAAACGATCTCTAATTCTTTCACTTTCTTCATAAACAAGAGAGTTTTTAGGATCTTGATTTACTTTTTTAGCATACCAATACATATAAGCTAAAGTAATTATAGAACCAATAATTAAAACTACTATTCTAAATTTTAATCCACTAGTGAAGTTAATTCCAGCAGCATTTGAAGCTATAACAACTGAGAATGGGTTTACTGTTGAGAACATAGTTCCTATAGATGATCCCATATAGATAGCAGCAATACAAGTTATTGCATCAAACCCACTAATAAGGAAGATAGGCATCAATATAGGATAGAAAGCGATAGTTTCTTCAGCAAGTCCAAATGTAGTTCCTCCAAGTGTAGTAAGAGCAAAAACAAGAACTACTAGAATAAACTCTTTACCCTTTGTTTTTTTAGATAGTGCACCTATACCTGCATCAAATGCACCAACTTTATTAACAAGACCGATAATACCACCAAGAATTAAAACGAAAATCATAATATCAACGGAATCCATAACCCCAATTATTGGAGATTTGATAACATCTACAACACCTTGTGGTTGTTGTTCAATTTGAACATATGTTCCAGGAATAGCAATAGGTTTTTTGATAGTTCCATCTTCAAATTTAGAAAGATCTAGTTGAATATGAAGATCGTTAAGAACCTCTTGTGTAGCTGGGATAGCTTTTGTTTCATCATTGTGATCTGTTATAATGAAATCTCTAGTTGATTCATCGTAAGTTAATCTAGAAAATTTTCCAGATGGAACAATGTAAGTAAGAATTGCAGCTAAGATCAAGATGATAAAAAGTACTGTAAATGCCGTAGGGAATTCACGTTTTTTCTTTTGACTCAAAATAATCACTCCTCGTATAATATTTTTTATATAAATATAAACTAAAAAGTTTGTAATTGTGTAATATTTTCTGAGAAAAAGAATACAAACTGATAGTTTTGTACGAAATTTTATACAATTATAATATAAAATAAATTTTAATCTCTGTCAAGAAAAAAACTATTAATACTTCTGCAATTAAAAAGGGATATCAATAAAATTTGTAGTTGAAAATAAAAAAGAGCTTTATGGAAAGATTAACAAAAAGTTCTACTAAAATAAAAATATTTTCCATGTAAAACTAAAAGAATATTGCAAAAGGTCTATCAATATTGAATATTATACCATAAAAATAAAAATTTAAAAAATAAAAACTTTTGTCTACCTCTTGGGGTAGTGTCTACCTGTTATCTCTTCCTCTTTCTTTTATCTTTATTTATTTTTTTTTATGGGGAAAGAGGAAATTTTCTTGGGGTATATGTAAAAATTATGTTGAAAAAATAAAAAAAATAAAAAAAACTATTTACAAATTGTTCAAAATGAGGTATAACATTGTTAATGGGAGACTCTTTAAATAGAGTAAATATATTATGTGAAAGACTTTTATAGGTCTTTTATAAAGGGGAGATAATTATGAGAAAATTAGCACTTTTACTAGGATCATTAGTAGTAGTAGCTTCAGCTTCTGCTAAAGAAGTAGTACCTGCACCAGTTGTAGTTGAAGAAGCACCAGTACAAATCGTTGAAAAAGAAGTAATAGTTTACAGAGACAAAGAAGAAGGATTCAGACCTAATGGATATGTAGATCTTCAATACAGATGGTATGGAGATACTGAAGGACAAAACCAAGATAATGGAAAAGTAAAGGATGAAAAAGATCCTACAGCTTGGAATAAAGCAAATAACTTCTCAAGACTTCAATTAATGGGAAAAATTAATATGACTGAAAAACAAGCTTTAGAATTCAGAATAAGAGATTGGAATGATTTAGATCAAGAAAATGTTAGACAAAAAAGTGAAACTCAAACAAGATTAAGATATTTCTATGATCATGGAAATCTTGGAGATTCTAAAGTTAATTATACTTCAAGAATTCATTATTTACACCAAGAAGGTTCTCAAGAGTTAGAGTATTCAGCAAGATTTAACTTTGCAGAATATATGTTCAATAATGATTTTGTAAAAACAACTAATTTTGAATTAGTACCATTCTATAAATATGCTTGGGATGCAGATAATAGTTCTAACTATACAAATACAGTTGGAGCAAGATTAAAATCAAATTATGATTTACCATGGGGATTCACAGCAGAATTTAACTTATATGCTGATCAAAACTTCTATGGAAATGGAGCAGAAAAAACTGTTAAAGATGGAGATAAAGCAGGAAAAGAAGATAAAGAATTTGTAGCTACTATGGAAGCTTATTTATATCATACTTTACCTCTATACTCTAATGATAAAGTATCTGTAACTTTCAATAACGAAGTAGGATATGACCCATATGTATTATGGACACAACACAAAGCATATGATGAAACAACTAAAAAAGAATCAGACGATGCTAACTATACATTATACTATACATCAACAATTGGTGTAGATTATCAAGCAACTCCAAATGTAACTTTATATGCACATGTAGGAGCAACATATCAAAACTGGACAAGACTTGATGAAAATTCAGCATCTAACTGGAGATGGCAACCAACAGCTTGGGCTGGATTCAAAACTACATTCTAGTTTAAAAAATAATAAACTTTTTAGTACCTGTCAAATTGGCAGGTACTTTTTTTGATTAAGGAAATTATAAATTAAATTTTTATTAAAAAATAAAAAATATTTTAAAACTTTTTTCAACTAATCTAAGTCTAAATATCGTAGTAAAAAATAAAAAAATTTTCTCTCCCTAGAAAATAGATCCCCTCTTTGAAAAAATTTAAAGAGGGGAAGAAAAAATAAAAAGATTTAAACTTTTTAAAGAAAAATAAAGTCTAAATATCATAATAAAAGTAATAATTTTTTCTCCCACAGAAAAAAGCTCCCCTCTTTTGAAAAATAGAGAGGGGAAAATAAAAAAAATTTAAACTTTTTAGTAAAATAAAAAGTCTAAAGTATATAAATAACAGAGATAATGATCATAGTAAAAATGTTAATCCCCCCAGAAAAAAGATTTCTCAAAAGGAAATCAATTGACCCTCATTTGATTGAGGGAAAAGCTAATAATAAAAGATTAATATAAATTTCTCCCCCCTAAAAAGACTGATTAAATTCAGTCTTTTTGTTTTTTGTTTAATAAACTTTTTGTCTACCTCTTGGGGTAGTGTCTACCTATTATCTCTTCCTCTTTCTTTTATCTTTATTTATTTTTTTTTATGGGGGAAAATTTTTCCACCCCCCTAACATTGTTAATGGGAGACTCTTTAAATAGAGTAAATATATTATGTGAAAGACTTTTATAGGTCTTTTATAAAGGGGAGATAATTATGAGAAAATTAGCACTTTTACTAGGATCATTAGTAGTAGTAGCTTCAGCTTCTGCAAAAGAAGTAGTACCTGCACCAGTTGTAGTTGAAGAAGCACCAGTACAAATTGTTGAAAAAGAAGTAATAGTTTACAGAGACAAAGAAGAAGGATTCAGACCTAGCGGAAATGTAGGACTGGAAGTTAGATACTTCGATAGAACTGAAGGACAAAAAAATGACGAATGGTCAGGAGCAGATGGAGATAAATACTCAAGAACTCAACTTTCTGGAGCAGTTCAAATGACTGAAAACCAAAAGTTTGAATTTAGAGTAAGAGATTACAATAATTTAGATGCTCATCAAACAAGTTCAGATATGGGAACTGAAACAAGATTAAGATATTCATATAACCATGGAAATCTTGGAGATTCTAAAGTTAACTTTACTTCATGGGTAGAATATAAAAAGAAAAAATCTGGTGTTCAACATGTTGATTATCAAGCAAGATTTGACTTTGCTGAATATCTATTCAATAATGATTTTGTAAAAACATCTACAGCTATAGTTGCTCCAAGATATAAATATGCTTGGGGAGGAAATGATGACAACTATACTAATACTTTAGGATTATATGTAGATATCATTAACCAATATCCATGGGGATTTGGATCAGAAATTGAAATTGATGGTGCAAACTATAATTTCTATGGAGAAGATCAAGTTACTTATAAATTTGATAAAACTAAAAATGATTCTTGGAATGATGACTTTACTTTATCAGTAAAAGCTATTATCACTCAAGATACAAATCTTTATTCAGCTGATAAATTATCAATAGATTGGCATAGTGAAGGTGGATTTGATACTTATAACTGGTCTGATAAAGACAATGTACCTTATGGATTAGAAACTGTTGAATTTGTAAATGAAAACAAAGATGAAGTAACAGGACATCAAAAATTTGAAGATATTTCTTACCAAGCATACTTTAGTTCAGATGTAACAGCATCTTATCAAGCTACAGAATTTGTAAATGTATTTGCTTTAGCAGGAGCAGAATATAGAAACTGGGCAGTAGATAATGCAAGTTCAGCAACTAACTGGAGATGGCAACCATATGTAGCTGCAGGATTTAACGTAGCATTCTAGTTTGATTTAAAAATTTAATATGAATTTTAGTACCTGTCAATTGACAGGTACTTTTTTTCTCTACTATTTAGAAGTCACTTAATATAATATTATCATTTTCTTTAGCCAACTCTATTAGCTCATCAGAAAATCCCTCTTTAGAAAACAGTATAAAATACTCCTTTCTACTTGTGTTTTTCCATTGAACTTTTTTACTTTTCTCTTTTAAATCATATAAAACACTTAGTCCAATTTTTTTTACTGACCATTTACACTCACCAAAAATAATCTCATTTTCTCCTATTCCAACAATATCAATCTCATCATTTTTATCCCACCATCTTCCTAGCTTTTTTATAGGAAAAGGAATAGTATCAGTATTTAATAAACTTTCTCTAGCTAGCTCTTCATATGTTTTTGATACCCAAAGATCAAACTCATTTTTTATTTTTTCTAAAGGGTAACTAATATTTCCTATTTCTAAATAGCTTTGATAAGGGTAAACATAATTAAACCAAAATCTAAGGTAATTATCTTTTATTTTATACAGACCTTTTTTTCCATTATCTATATTCTCAGTAACAGGAACCTCTTTTTCAACAATATCTAAATCTATTAGTTTTGTAATATATGGAGTAATACCACCACTATTTATACCCAGTTGAGAGCAGATAGTAGAGAGCTTAGTACTACCTGAAGAGATTGTGTGTAAGATTGAAAAATATCTAGAGAGATCATTTATCTCTTCTTGCAATAGAAATTTTGGCTCTGAGTATAAAAAATTATCTTTATTTAAAATATTATTTTCTATATTCCAAAGGGGAGTTTTCTCTCTGTTAAATTCTAAAATATATTTTGGAACTCCACTGGTAATAGAATAAAATTCTATTAACTCTTTATGAGAAGGATTATTAAAAAACTCACTATAATACTGAAATTTTATAGGTTGAAGCTTTATTTGAGCAGTTCTTCTTCCATATAGTGGGCTACTGTAAGCAAGAGTTTCAGAATACATCATAGATATTAGAGAACCACATAGGATAATCATAATATTTTTATTACTCAACTTTTCATCATATATTCTTTGAAAGATAGAAGCAAAATTTTTATTGACCATACATAGATATTGAAACTCATCAATAATAAAAATTATCTTTTTTTCTCCTATTTTATTTATAAAATACTCAAATAAAGTATCCCAATCAGAAATAGTAATTTTTCTAAGAAGCTCATCTTTAAAATGTTCTGCTAATTGGTTTTTAAATCTTTCTATTTGAAGAGATTCATTTTGTTTATCAGCAAAGAAATAGAAGGCATTTTTTTCCTTTATAAACTCTTTTATTAAAGTAGTTTTTCCTGTTCTTCTTCTTCCATAAAGAATAACAAAACTTGAAGACTTATTATATTCATTTTCCAATGTTTTTATCTCATTTTTTCTATTTATAAATTTCATATTTTCACCTCAATTAAATTATATCATCTTATTATGATAAAGTAAATTATCATAATCTGTTTTATCATAATTTTGATTATTGTAATTGAAAATTAAACTTTTGTCTACCTCTTGGGGTAGTGTCTACCTATTATCTCTTCCTCTTTCTTTCTCAATTAATTTATTTTTTCTGGTGAGAAATATATTCCTACAAATTTAAATAAAGAAATAATAAACTTTTTAGTAAAATAGAAAGTCTAAAGTATATAACTAATAATTAAGATTAATATAAATTTCTCCCCCCTTTAAAAAGACTGATTAATTTCAGCCTTTTTTATTTGAAAAATAATTTATATAGCAAGCAAGTTTTTTAGTATACAGAAGTAAAATATTATGATATGCTAAAAGAAAAAAGATTAAAAATATTTACAATATGAAGTTAAAAGAATTTTAGAAAGGAAGGAAATATGAAAAAATTAATATTATTAGGAATGGCAATTTTAAGTATTAGTGCTTTTGCAGCAAGAGAGAAAGTACCAGAAGATGTAGAAAAGATGATTACTAAATCTTCTCAAACTTTAGATGGAAGTGAAAAGATAAGATATAAAAATTGGCAGATAGATTCATATTTAAGAATGGAAAAATTAGGAAAAGAGTCTGGAATCCCTGCTAATGAATTTGAAAGAATAAAACATAAATTAAGAGTTATGTATGGGGCAAACTTTGCAAAACAATATCAAGTTTTACCAGATGAAATAAGAGACTATAATGAGTTAGTAGAGAGAGTAAAAAAAGAAACTGCTAAAAATTTAGAAGTTAGTGAAGAGAAAAATAGTATGGCTAAAGCTGAAATGGAAAAAAATATAGCTGTTTCAAAAGTTCCAGCTGAAGTAATTGAAATATACAAGGAAACTGCTGAAAAACTATACCCTGAAAACTATGTAGGACAAAAAGCATATATAGATGCTTCTATGGAAGAGTATTTTAAAATAATAGAATTTATAAAAAATAATAAAGGCTTGATTAAATAAAAAAGCAGGTGTTTAAACCACGCCAATAGTTTAGACACCCACATAAAATTATGATATTTTAATTAGAATACATTTTTAGATAAAAGTATAAATAACACTAATATCAAAAGTACAAAAAAGAATTTTTTCAATAGTGGAAAATAGGTAATAGAAAGAGACAGAGGACACGCCAAAATACCTTTGTCTTTTTTTATCTAAAATCTCCAAGAAGACTCCCTCCTCTTTAGGTGGGAGATGAATTGGAGTCAACCTCTTT
>OGCV01000299.1_pt1 | contig 22210 bp, 17 predicted proteins | sample 1570201 | NCBI WGS metagenome assembly OGCV01 (sample SAMEA2582162, study PRJEB24529) | metagenome
AATATGGTATTCATTCAGCTATGAGTACATTTGAAGCTAAAAAACTTTGTCCTAACTTAATGATTGTTTTCCCAAATAAAGAAAAATATTTTAAAGAGTCACAAATTATCCATAACTTAGTTTTAAAAATAACTCATAAAATAGAGTTTATTGCCCTTGATGAAGGGTATATAGATATAACAGAAGTGATAAAAAAGTTCTCATCAAAGGAGAAATTTGCTAAAACCTTTAGAGAGAGAATCTTTAAACACACTGGTTTAACTTGTTCTGTTGGAATTGGAGTTAATAAGATTTCAGCTAAAATAGCCAGTGACATAAATAAGCCCTTTGGACAATATATATTCAACAGTGAAGAGGAGTTTGTTGAATATATGAAGGAGAAAAAGATTAGAAAGCTTCAAGGGGTAGGGGAGAAATTTGAAAAACTTCTGAATAAAGATAATATATTTCTTGTAAGAGATGTTCACAAATTTTCACTTAAAGAGCTTACTAAAAGATATGGAAAAGCTAGGGGAGAACTTCTCTATTTGTATAGTAGAGGTATAGATTATAGCCCTGTTGAATATGATAAACCTACCCACTCTGTTGGGGCAGAAAATACCTACTCTTTTTCCTTAAATACAGAAAGTGAGATCAATAAAAAGCTTCAAGAGGTTTTTGAAACTGCTTACAGACGTCTAAAGGAGAAAAATTTTCTTACTAAAACTATTTCAATTAAGGTGAGATATGAGGATAGAGTGACTATTAATAAGGCTAAAACTATATCTATTGCTACTTATGATAGGGATAAATTATTTGAGTATGTTCAAGAGATTTTTAATGAGATTGAGGAGAAAAGTAGTATTAAACTTTTGGGAGTTACTTTTAAAAATCTTGTGGAGTTTTCTATGAGACAGCTCTCTTTTAAAGATGAATTTAATTCAAAATAAATTTTAAATTTTTTGTTTATAAAATAGATTATTAACTTTATTAATCATTTAATTTTTTATATTGCAACACACTAAAAAAATGATATAATGAAGAAAATGAAAGATATATTATAAAGTTTAGATTAAGTAATTTGCAATTATAATTTCAACTTTTTAACACTATATCTCTTGAGTAAAAGTTGGAATATTAAAAATAAAATATAAAAAAGGTGAAAGCCGTGGGTTAATATCAAATAATAGAATAACAATGTATGAATCATTGAGAGAATCTATAAAAAATTCAGATGAGATTATAATGAATGTCTCTTTTATTAGAGATTCAGGAATGAAACTTTTAATAAAAGATTTGAAAGAGGCTAAGGAGCAGGGGAAAAAGATAAAAATTTTAACCAGTGACTATATGAAAGTTAGTGAGCCAAATGCTCTATATAGATTGGTTGATATAGGTGGAGTTAAGATTTTTGATAATCCTTTGAACAAATCTTTTCATCCAAAAAGTTATATATTTAAAAAAGATGATAACTTTGAAATATATATAGGCTCGTCAAATATATCATATTCAGCTTTAGTAAGTGGAGTAGAGTGGAATTATCACCTTATCTCTAAGGAAAATAGTGAAGTACAAGAGATTTTAGAGGAGTTTTCAGAGCTGTATGAGAGAAATAGCTTTGATCTCACTTTAGAGTGGTTAAGAGAGTATGAAAAAAGATACAGAAAAGATGAGTTTGGAGAGTTATTTGATCCAAAGGACAGTGAAAAAACAGATTCAATTATAGAGCCAAGAAATTTTCAGATACCAGCTCTCTATGAGTTGTCAAAAACTCGTGAAGAGGGGTATAAAAAGGCTATGGTAGTAGTAGCCACAGGTTTAGGAAAAACCTATCTAGCTGTTTTTGACACTATGAGTTTTAATAGGATTTTATTTATAGCTCATAGAGATGAAATATTACGAGGAGCAAAGAGATCCTTTGAAAGTGTCTATGGTGAGAATAAAAGTTATGGATATTTTACAGGGATTGAGAAGAGTAGAGATTCAGATATAGTTTTTGCTAGTATTTCTACATTGAGCAAAGATGACTACTTAAATGAAAACTATTTTTCAAAGGAAACTTTTGATTATATTATTATAGATGAGTTTCATCACAGTAGTTCAAAAAGTTATCTAAAGGTTCTTAACTATTTTAAACCTAAGTTTCTATTGGGATTAACTGCCACTCCAGATAGAGGAGATAATGGAGATGTATATAAACTATGTGATTATAATATTGCATATCAATGTGATTTCATTGTTGGTATAAATAATGGTTGGTTGACTCCCTTTGAATATTTTGGAATCTATGATGATACAGATTATGAGCCAATCCCTTGGAGAAGTGGAAAATATGATATTACCTCTTTGGAAAATGCTTTGATTGTAGAGAAAAGACATCGACTTGTATATGAAAAATATATGGAGTTTAGAAAAAAATATACTATTGGTTTTTGTGCTAGTGTAAAGCATTGTAGAGAATTAGGTAATTTTTTTAGGAAAAAGGGTATAGCTAATGATGTTATAATTGGAGAAACCTCAATAGTCAAAAGGCAGGAGATAATTAATAAGTTTAAAAATAGAGAGATAGATATAATTTTTACAGTTGATATATTTAATGAGGGGGTTGATATCCCTTGTATTGATACTCTACTATTTTTAAGGCCTACTCAATCATATACTATTTTTATTCAGCAATTAGGTAGAGGATTAAGAAAATATGAAGGTAAGGATAAGTTGAGGGTTTTAGATTTTGTAGGAAATTATAAGGGAGCTGAACTGAAGCCACTTTTTCTTACTGGGAACTACACTAAAAACAAAGAAGTTATAAATACTACTGATAAAGACTTTATACTTCCAACAGGTTGTAGTGCAGAGTTTAATTTTAAACTTATTGAGTATTTTGAAAAGTTAAAGAGAAAAAATCTTAGACAGGAAGAGTTAATAAAAGAGGATTATAAAAAGTTAATAGAAAAATTAGAAAAGATCCCTACAATTATGGAAGTGTATACTTATGGAGAAATTCCAGTCCATATGTACTTGAAAACTTTTAAAAGTTGGTATAATTTCCAAAAAGAGATGGAAATTTTAAGTGATGAGCAAAAAGGGTACTCAGAAAATACAATTAGCTTTTTAAAATTTTTAGAGACAACATCTATGACAAAATCCTATAAAATGCCTTTGCTCCTTTCTCTGTTTGATAATCTTAAGAAAGAGGTTGATTTAAAGGTGATAGGAGAGTATTTTAAAAACTTCTATTTAGATGAAGTGCATAAAAAAGATCTCAATAATAAAAGGCATTTAGATCTTGATGATAAAAAATATCAGAAATTAGCAGAGGATAATCCTATAAAGTATCTTACTGAAAAGGGAAAAAATATAGAATTTTTTACCTATAAAGATAAAAAATTTATTTTAAACTCCTCACTATATGATGAAATTAAAAGTAGCAGTTATCTTCTTGAGGAGATAAAAGAAAGAATAGATTATAGGGTTGTCAACTATTTTAGAAGAAAGTATATGGAGGAGTGATGACAAAAGATTATTACAATAAAAATGCTCAAGAGTTTTTTAATCAAACAGTAAAAGCTGATATGAGTGAACTATATGATATATTTTTAAAAAATCTTCCATGTAATAAAGGAAAAATCTTAGATTTAGGTTGTGGAAGTGGGCGAGATTCAAAATACTTTTTAGACAGTGGTTTTGAATTAGTGGCTATGGATATATCAGAGGAGCTTGGAAAGAGGGCTAGTGAGTATATTGGGCAAAAAGTGATTATTCAAGATATGAGAGAATTAAATTATCAAGATGAGTTTATTGGAATTTGGGCATGTGCATCACTATTACATTTAGATGAAGATGAGATAATAGAAACTTTAAGAAAGATATTTAAAAGTTTAAAAAGAGATGGGATAGTTTATATCTCTTTTAAATATGGAGATAAGAACTATGAGAAAGATGGAAGAAAATTCACTTGTTTTACATATGAGAAATTTATAAAATTAGGAAAAGAGTTTGAAAGTAAAATTTTGCAATGGTTTATAACTGAAGATGTAAGAGCAGATAGAAAAAATGAAAAATGGTTTAATATAGTATTAAAAAATTTTTAGATTAAAGAGTACGTTTTTATTTAAAAAAGCGAACTTTTCCAATTGTGATATTATCTCCTCAGGAGTATATTTTTTATAGTGTTTTGAAGTTATAGAAAATACCTCTCCATTTACATAGTATCTATTATTTGATGCCCAAACACTCTTCTCTAAAAATTCAAGAGGTTTATTTAATAAAATCTCTATTAACAATCTCTCTTCAGGAAAAACAGGGCGAATATCAGTAGTTAAATATTTAATACTTGATTCACAACAAGGACAGGTTAAATCCTCTCCTTGTTTTTTTATTATTGGAATATTGCAATTTTCACACCAATATATTAAATCTTCATCTGTTGTTATCACTTTTTCATTCATATTACAACTCCCTTTCTCCTTGTGCAATTTTAAAATCATCTAAAGTTGTAGCAGAATGTTTTAAATAAAATTTTCCACCATTATTGATAATCTCTATATCCTCACCAGATATATTCAGATCTATTTTTTTACTATTTCTAATCAATTCAATTTTACTTTCTAAAGCATCTAAATATGTTAAAGGTTTCATTTTAAAAAGATTTTCTTTAGCTGTTAATATATCCATTTTCTTTCTCCTTATCATACTTTTATTTAAATAAGTAAAGTTTCTATCTTTTAATAGAAGATTCGCTTTTTTAAATAAAAGTGAATTTTTTAATAAATATATTGATAAATTTATAGTTGCCAATAGAAATAGAGCTAACTATCTATACACAGAGGCCTGTGAATTTATAAAAGAAACAAGTAAAGATTACCCTCTAGAAAATATAATACTTTCTTTCTCTGGTGGAAAAGACTCAACAGTTTCAGCTGATTTAGCAGTAAGAGCTTTAAGTGAGCCTAGTTTAGTACATATATTTGGAGATACAACCCTTGAGTTTCCTATGACAATGGAGTATGTAAAAAGATTTAGAGAGGAGAATAGAAAGGCTATATTTAAAGTAGCTAAGAACAAAGAACAAGACTTTTACAAAGTTTGTGAGGATATTGGACCACCAGCAAGAATGTTGAGATGGTGTTGTTCTATGTTTAAAACAGGACCTATTACAAGAGTTTTAAATAATCTCTATAAAGATAAACAGGTGTTGACATTTTATGGAATAAGAAAGTGTGAATCTGTAAGTAGAAGTAAATATAACAGGGTGGAAAATAGTGCTGATGCTGTAAAGATAAATAAACAAACTGTTGCCTCTCCTATCTTCTATTGGAAAGATATTGATATATGGCTATATATCTTAGGAGAGAAGATAGATTTTAACGATGCTTATAGATTGGGGTATGACAGGGTAGGTTGTTGGTGTTGCCCTAATAACAATGAGAGAGCTCAATTTTTATCAAGTATCTATATGCCTGAAAAGAGTAAAAAATGGCAAGAGTTTCTAATCTCCTTTGCTAAAAAGATAGGAAAACCTGATCCTGAAATCTATGTAAGTAGTGGAAAATGGAAAGCTAGACAAGGGGGAAATGGTTTAGAATCCGCTGAAGATGTAAAAATTAAGTTTGCTAATTGTACTGCTGAAGATCATGCAAAAATCTATCAATTAAATAAAAGTATAGATGAATGGTTTTATGAACTATTTTTACCCTTTGGAAGATATGCTCCAGAATTAGGAAGAAAATTAGTTAAAGAGAGAGTTATAGTAGATATAAAAACAAATATACCTATTATATCTATACAACCCTTTGTTCAAGAGGGGTATGAGTATTCTGTAAAGATCAAAACAATGAATGTAGAGAAACATGATGATCTTCAAAGAATGATAGCTTATCAAATTAAAAAATACAATGCTTGTAGAAAGTGCTTAAAGTGTGAATCACTGTGTAAATTTGGAGCTATCACAATAAAATATGATGAGTATCATATAAACCCTAACAAGTGTAAAAGATGCAAAATGTGTGTAACACCAAAATATTTAGTTGGTGGTTGCTTGATGGATAGATATTTGAAAACAAAAAATTAGAGCATATTGGGAGAAAAAATGGAGAAGATGAAATTTAGAGGACATGAAACCTTTTTTATAAGAAAAGGTTGGCTAAATAAAGGAATAAGAAATATTTTAAAAGATCCCTATGTATTTATGGGGGTAAATGGTAATCCTAGTGATATTTTAGGACTTGGAACAAATATGGTTAAATCTTTGAGATATTGGTTACAAGCTGTGGGACTTACTAGAGAGAAGATGTCAGGAAAGAAGATGCAGGAGCTAACAGAGGTAGGGGTTTTAATCAATGAGAATGATCCATATATAGAGGAGTTTGGAACATTGGCATTATTACACTATTTTTTAGCAACTAATAGTGAAAATGCAACTACTTGGTATTTTTTCTTCAATGTTTTTAAAAATATTGAGTTTACAAAAGAGGAGTTAAAAACACAATTAAAAAACTATATCAATATCAAAGGTGGGGGAGAGGTATCAGAGAGAGTTTTAGAAGATGATTGTACATGTCTTTTAAATACCTATATACCTAGAATAAAGAGTTCTACAACAAAGGTAACCCCTGAAAACAATATAGATTGTCCTTTAGGAGAGCTAAACCTTATAGATATAGTTAATAAAAAGGAGAAGATATATAAGAAAGCTCCAATATTAATAGAAAATCTAAATCCTTTGATAGTACTAGCTATGATCTTATATGAGTACCCAAATAAAAAAGAGATTAAAATATCAGTTCTTCTATCTGAGGAGAGAGGGATTGGAAAACTATTTAATTTAGATATAATCAATCTTTTAAAACTTCTTTACTCTTTAGAGAGAAAAAACTATATCAAAGTTGTTAGAACTGCTGGACTTGATGTAATTAGAGTAACAAAAGATATAGATTATTTACACTGTATAAGTGAGTACTATAATTCAATGAAAAATAATTAGGTGGAGAAATATAAATGGGAAAGAATAATATAGAGACATTAAAGGAGTTTCAAACATCTATAAATATAGGTTTTGATCTCTATGATGATGAAAAAATAAGAAAGTTTATTCCTACAATATCTGGAATTAAGTTGCTAGAGGAGATATGGCTAAGTACAAATATATCCTCTACCCAAAGAGCTAGAATATTGGTAGGAGCTTATGGAAAGGGAAAATCACACTTAGTATTGGTGATCTTATCTCTGCTATTTAAGAAGAATAGAGATATTTTTGAAAACTTATTAACTAAGATAAAAGAGTATAATGAGGATCTTTATGATAGTGTTGTTGAGTATTTAGAAAGTGATAAAAAGATACTTCCAATAGTTATAAATAACAATGGAAATAGTTTAAAGCAAGATTTTCTATTCTCTCTAGAGGAGACTTTAAAAAAAGAGAGCCTAGATGAGTTGATGCCTGAAACAAACTTTTCATCTGTAATAGAAACTATTGAGATTTGGGAGAAAGAGTATCCAGAGACTTTTGGAAGATTAAAAGAGAAATTGGATATTCCAATAGATGAATTTATTGAGAAGGTAAGAAGTTTTGATTTAGAAAGTTATAAACTATTTGAAAATATCTATCCTCAATTAACATCTGGAAGTAGATTTAACCCATTTTTCAAAGCAAATATAGTTGAAACTTATGAAAAGGTGGCTATTGCTTTAAAAAACAAGGGATATTCTGGTATCTATGTTGTATATGATGAGTTTAGTAAATATTTAGAGGGAAATATTGAAACTACAAATATGGAAGATATAAAGCTACTTCAAGACTTTGCAGAGAAATGCAGTAGAAGTGGTAATCTACAACTTCATCTAATGCTAATAAGTCACAAAGAGCTATCTAACTACCTTACAAAAAATATTACAAGAGAGATGATAGATGCTTGGCAAGGGGTGTCTGGAAGATTTTTAGAGGTAAATATCCAAAATGATTTTGAACAAACTTATGAGATAATCTCTCAAGTTATAAAGAAAGATAGTAAATTTTGGAGAGAATTTAAAAAAGAGAATAGGGAGAACTTTGAAAATTTAGAAAATAACTATCTTATAAAAAATATTTTAGAAGAGAGCAATATTAAATTTATAAAAGAGTGTTATCCATTACACCCTATTTCAATATTTATTCTACCGAGATTGTCTGAAAAGATAGCTCAAAATGAAAGAACCCTATTTACTTTCTTATCAGCTGAACAAAAATATACACTTAATGAGTATCTAAAATCAAATGATGAAGATAGATTTAATTTGATAACACCAGATTATATATTTGATTATTTTGATATGATACTGAAAAAAGAAGACTATAATAGTGAGATATACAAGACATATAAACTATTAAAAATAGTATTAAGAAAAGTTAATGAGAACTCTTTAGAGGCTAAGATTTTAAAAACAATAGCTTTGATATATATAATAGAGCAATTTGAAAGATTAGCTCCAACTGAGGAAACAATAGTTGAAATATTTAAAGAGAGCTACTCTGTTGACGAGATAATCAGTAGTTTAAATAATCTTAAAGAGAAAGAGTGCCTAGTTTATCTTAAATTAAGTAATAACTATCTAAAAATAAAAGAGAATAGTGGAGTGGATATTGAAAATGAGATCTCTAAGTATATCAATAAAAATCTTTTAAAAACTCCATTTATTGAGCTATTAAATGAGATTCCTTATGATAATTATCTCTATCCTACAAGGTACAATGATGAAAATGAGATAGTTAGATATTTTGATTTTATATTTATAAAAAATGGGGATATCTATAATAGAAATTACTTAAAGATTAAAGAGAAACTGAAAAATAGTGATGGAGTTGTCTTTGGTATTATTCCTGGCTCTAGAGAAGATATAGATGAGTTAGAAAAGTTTTTAAAAGAGGAAAAAGAGGATAAACAAATTGTATTTATCGTTCCTAAGAAATTTAAAAATATAAAGCAACTTATTTATAAATATAAAAGTATTGTAGAGCTATTGAAAGAGGTAGAAGAGGATATAGTTTTAAAAGAGGAGTATGAACTGATTTTAAATGATCTACAAGAGGTTATATTCTCATATATAGAGTCTTTTGCACGTCCAGAGAGAGATGAGGCAATTTATTATCACTATGGAGAGAAGAAAAAAATATATAGAAAGGCTCATCTTTCAAATCTTTTATCCAATATTTGTGAAGAGATATTTTTCAATACTCCAATAATAAACAACGAAACAATAAATAAAAATATGCTTTCAACTACAACTTTAAATAGTAGAAATAAGGTTGTAGCTAAACTTTTAGAAAGTGAATTAGAGGAGAATTTAGGACTTAAAGGAACTGGACAAGATGTAACTATAATGAGAACTCTACTTTTAAATAGTGGAATTTTAAGAGAAACTCCATACAAGCAACTTGAGATTAACTTAGATATAGGGGATAAAAAATTAAAAAATCTTTTAGACACTATTGATAATTTCTTTGCTCATAAAATTCTTTCTAAGTGGAGATCTTTTAAGGAGCTATATGATGAGATTATACTTCCAGAACATTCAATAGGGTTAAAAAGAGGGGTTATCCCTATATATTTGGCAGTTTTAATTCATAAATACAGAAAATCTCTAATTATAAAAGGAGAAGAGGGAGAGGAGAAGATAGATGCTGAACTATTGAGCAATATCAATAAAAATCCTGAGAAATACTCTGTATATATAGAGAATTGGAGTGAAGAGAAAAATCTATACTTAGAGGGGATATATGGGATATTTGAAGAGTATAGTTTTGGAGATAAAAATAGATTGAACAACTTAAAAAATCAAGTTACAAGTATGAAACAATGGTATCTATCACTTCCTAAATACTCTAAGGAGCTAAAATCTCAATATATTGGAAATGGTGAATATAGAGAGTTAGAAAAGAAAAGGTTAAACTTTTTAAATGAACTTAGAAATGAGCTTGACAATCCTAGAGAGTTTCTTTTTGAAAAACTGCCTAAAATCTTTAATTGTAGTGCTTTAGATAGTGAACTTTTAAAAGAGATAAGAGATACAAAAGAGTACTTTGAAAATCTAATTGAAGATTTAAAAGAGAGATTAATTGTAGATATAAAGAGAATATTTAAGGGGAATAATGATATCTCTTTAATATCAGTAGTTAAAGATTGGGAAGAGGGATTGAAAAGTGAAACTAAAGAGCATATCTTCAATAAAAGTGAAAATAAAGTGCTGGAACTAATAGAAAAATCAGATAACAATGAAACTCTATTTATATCTAAATTAGGAAGAATAGTAAGTTCATTGAGATTAGAGGATTGGAGTAAAAATACAGTTGAAAGATTTTTAGCTGAATTGGTAGAGATAAAAGAGAGAGTTGAAAAGTTTGATAATGATGTGAATATAGGAGCAAAGGAAGAGAAAAATTCATATAAAATAACTTTTACAGATGTCAACGGAGCTGAACAGGTAAAAACTTTTGATAGAACTGATTGTAGTAAGAGAGCAACTCTTCTATATAATGATCTATTAAGTTCAATAGATGAGATGGGAGAGGCAATTAGCGAACAGGAGATAAGACAGATATTAATAGATATTTTAGAGAAATTTTGTTAGGGGGAGATTGAGATGGTAGCATATTTTGATAACTCAGCAACTACATTTCCTAAACCTGAAGAAGTATATAGCTTTATGGATAAGTTTTATAGAGAAAATGGGGTAAATGTAGGAAGAGGACAACATAAACTAGCATCAAAGGCAAGTTTCTTAGTTGATGAAACAAGAAAACTATTGTTAGAGATTCTTCATTGTAAAAATAAGGGGGTTATATTTACAAGTACAGCTACTGAGGGGATAAACTTAGTTTTACAAGGGAGAGAGTGGAAAGAAAATTCAATTGTATATATTTCACCTTTTGAGCATAATGCAGTTACTAGAACTCTTTTTCACTTAAAAGATAGGTATAGTTTAAAGATAAAGAGATTAGCTTTTAATAGAGAGAAGATAGAGTATGATCTTGAGCAGATAAAGGCTGATTTTAAAGAGGAGAATCCAGATGTAGTTATTTGTAGCCACAGTAGTAATGTTTTTGGAATTGTAGCTCCTGTGGAAAAAATAGTTGAAGAGAGTAAAAAATATGGTGCTTTTAACTTTATTGATATGTGCCAAACAGCTGGATTGATAGATCTCAATGTTGGAAATGAAAATATTGATGCTATTGTTTTTGCTGGACATAAGACACTTTATGGACCTTTAGGAGTGTCAGGGGTTGTAATGAAAAAAGATATTGATCTAAAACCTCTTATCTATGGTGGAACAGGAGTGGAGTCAGCAAATCAAAATATGCCAGATATTTTCCCTATAAAATATGAAGGGGGTAGTCACAATATTTTAGCAATATCAGGGCTAAACGCCTCATTGAAGTGGTTGAAAAATATTGGGATAGAAAATATTTATAAAAAAGAGAAAGAGATTTTTAATAAACTTATCTCATTGTTGAAAAACTATGAGAATATAGAGATTGTAGGTTATAGAGAGGCTGAAGAGCAAGTTGGTGTTGTTTCATGTGTCTTTAAGGGGTATGCACCTGATGAGATAGGGCAGGTGTTAAGTGATATGGATATTGCAGTGAGGACAGGGTTGCATTGCTCACCATATGCACATGAGTTTTTTGGCACTTTTCCAGCAGGAACAGTGAGATTAAGTGTTAGCTATTTTACAACTGATGATGAGCTTGATAAATTAAAGGTAGCTTTAGATTATATAAGAGAAAATTCGTAAGAGGGGACGAAAATGGGGCTAAGAGATATAAATATAAAATTAGAGTACCGAGGATTTCAAGATGAGATAGTTAGAGATTTTTATATTCCACTATTAGAAGAGAGTTGTCTTTATCAAAGAGCTGTTGGATTTTTTTCTTCAACATCTTTAGCAGAGATAGCAAAGGGAATAAGTAGATTTGTTGAAAATGGTGGGAAGATACAGCTTGTAGCTTCTCCAAAACTTTCAGAAAAGGATATAGAGGATATTGAAAAAGGATATAAATTGAGGGAAGAGGCTATGAAACAGACTATTCTTTTTCAGTTAAATAATCCTAAAAATTTTGTTGAGGAGAAACAGTTAAGTTTATTGGCAGAGTTAATAGCTGATAATATTTTAGATATAAAGATAGCTTTTATGGAGACATCTGGAATCTATCATGAAAAAATGGGGCTATTTTATGATGAAAAAGGAGATATAGTTGCTTTCTCTGGTTCTATGAATGAAAGTAGAATGGCTATGTTAGAAAATTATGAGACAATTGATACCTTTACTTCTTGGACAGATGGGGATAGAGGAAGAGTTGAAAATAAAAAAATAGCTTTTGAAAAAATTTGGAATGATGAGGAGAAAGATATAAAAATCTTAAAGTTTCCAGAATTGAAAAAAGAGATTTTAGAGAGATATTATAAAGGGGATAAATCTATAAATGAAATTTTAGAGGCTCAAGAACCAAAAGTAAAATATGCAATTAATACTCCTCAAATGCCAGAGGAAGTTCAACTTTATGAATACCAATTAGATGCTATAAAAAAATGGAGAGAGAATAAGTTTAGAGGTATCTTTGATATGGCAACTGGGGCAGGAAAAACATTTACAGGATTAGGTGCTATATGTGAGTTAAGTAAATTTTTAGAAGATAATCTATTTGTAATTATTGTTTGTCCATATCAGCATCTAGTTGAACAGTGGGTTGAAGATATAAAAAAATTTAATATTAAACCTATAATAGGTTATAGTGCATCACCTCAAAGAGATTGGAAAGATAGATTGAAGAGAAGTATAAAAAAACAAAATTTAAAGTTAGATAAGTTTTGTTGTTTTATCTGTACCAATGCAACTTTTTCTTCAAATGATGTTCAAGATAGCTTAGATAAGATAAACGGGGATAAATTGTTAGTAGTAGATGAGGCACATAACTTTGGCTCTCCTAGATTACAGAAAACTTTAAATGATAGCTACAAATATAGATTAGCTCTATCAGCAACTTTAGAAAGACATAAGGACACATTAGGAACAGAGAAACTATATGAGTTTTTTGAAAAGAAAGTTATTGAGTATGATTTAGAGAGAGCTATAAAAGAGGGAAAATTAACTCCATATAAATATTATCCTATTTTAGTTTACTTAGATGAAGAGGAGTTAGAAGAGTATAGAAATTTAAGTTATGAGATTTGTAAACATATTATAGAGAAAGATGGAAAAAAGAGATTGGATTCTTATGGAGAGATACTAGCTATTGAAAGATCTAGATTGATAGCAGGAGCAAAGGGAAAATTAACTAAATTAAAAGAGGTTATCACTCCATATAAAGATGATAATTATATGCTTGTATACTGTGGTGCTACTAATGTCTTAGATCCTAAAAATGATAGTAGTGATACTGATAAGGGAGATATTAGACAAATAGATGCAGTGGTACAAATATTGGGTAATCAATTAAATATGAAAGTTGGAAAATTTACATCTAATGAAACTATTGAAGAGAGAAAAGAGATAAAAAATGCCTTTGAAAATAGAGATTTACAAGGGCTAGTTGCTATTAAATGTCTAGATGAGGGGGTGAATATTCCAAATATAAAAACAGCTTTTATTTTAGCTAGTACAACTAATCCTAAGGAGTATATTCAAAGAAGGGGAAGAGTGCTAAGGAAAAGCAAAAATATAGATAAGGAGTATGCAGAGATCTATGACTTTATAACTCTTCCGAGAAGTTTAGATGAAGTTCAATATCTGACTTTAGAGCAGATGAAGATTGAGATACCTTTAGTTAGAAAAGAGCTAGTTAGAATAGAGGAGTTTGGAAGACTAGCAATGAATTCAATAGATGCAAGAGAGTTAATTTTTAAAATTAAAGATGCTTATAAAGATAATATTCAATATCTTGAGGAGGAAGATGATAATAATGAATGCGAATAATATTGATAAAGATGTTGTAAATACCATTGTTGAAAAAATTCTTACTTTTGAAAAGGAGATTTCAAATTCAAATGAATTAACACTGACTCAAACTATCAAAAAAATTAGAGAAATTATTGAAAAGGAGGTAAAAGTAGACTAATGAAGATAGAATATATAAAGTTAGAAAATTTTAGACAATTCAAAGATGTAAAAATAGATTTTTCTACTGATAATGAAAAAAATGTAACAATGATAATGGGGAATAATGGATCTGGAAAAACTACATTAGCTCAAGCTTTTACTTGGTGTCTTTATGGAGAGACAAGTTTTTTGATTAAAGATCTTTTAAACAAAGAAAAGGAAAGAGAGCTTGATAACTATTTAAGTACATATATAAAGGTTAAAATTGGTTTAGAACATAGTGACAAAAAATATGTTATTGAAAGAAAACAAGCTTGGCAAAAGAGAGGAACAAGAATAGCTAAAGATAATCCAGAAGTTTCTGTGTTAATAACAAAACTAAATGGGGAAACTAAGGTAATTTCAGATAGTGTTAGTTGTGAGAGAGAGATAAATAAAATTTTACCTAAAGAGCTTTCAAAATATTTTTTCTTTGATGGGGAACGTATAGAAAAGATGAGTAAAGAGGTTCAAGGTGGAAAGAGAAGTAGTGAATTTGGGAATGCAGTTAGAGGACTTTTAGGTTTAAATACTATAACTTCTGCAATAGATCATCTAAGTGATGGAAAGCGTAGTGTAATAGGTGAGTATGATCAACTCTTTACTCAAGCAAATGATAAAGAATTACAACTTTATTCAAAAGGATTGATAAAAGCAAAAGAGGAAAGAGTTAAGAAAGAAAGAGAGTTAAAATATAAAGATCTAGAGAAAGAAAGAGAAAAAGAACTATATAAAGAGTATAATGAAAAATTAAAAGAGTTTGAAGAGTCAAGAAAATATCAAGAGATTAAAGAGACATATATAAAAGAGAAAGAGAAAGCTGAAAAAAGAAAAAATGATAGAATAAAATCATTATTAAAAGATTTTGATAAGTATTATTACTCTTTTTTTTCGCAATATTTATTAACAGATGCTATTAAAAATTTAGAAGAGTTTAAATTTAAAGAAGAAGAGATATTAATTCCAGGAATTAATATAAGATTGCTAAACTATCTTTTAAATGAAAAAAAATGTATATGTGGAAGAGATATTAATGATAGTAGTGAAGAGTATAAAAAATTAGTGGAACTAAAAAAATCTTTAGAAAAAACTTCTAACTATACTATAAAAAATTCTATATCAAGTTTTATATCTAGTAATAAGACTAATTTTACATCTGTTTTATATGATAATCTAATTGAAAAAAGTAAAGAGATCAATAAAGAACAAGGTGAAATTGAGATTAGAGAAGAGAATATAAAAGAGATAAATAAAAAGCTTTCTGGAAAAGATGTTGAAAATATAATAAATGAATTAAATAGAAATTTATTAGATTCAGAAAGAAGAATATCTGCTTTAGAGGATGAAAAAATAAGAATTTCAAGGGAGATAGGAGAAATTGAAAAAAGTATAAAAAACCTTGAAAAAAGAATAGCTAAACTTACTGATATAAATAATGAAAATAGAAAAATACAGATATATCGTAATTATACAATAGAAGTTTGTAATGAATTGGATAAAATAAAACGTTTTAATGAAATGGATTCAAAAAAATCATTAGAAAATAAAATTAATAGAATATTTAATACTTTCTTTGAAACTGATCTATGTTTAGAATTAGATGAAAATTATAGTATAAGAATACATGCTGAAAATTATCAAAAAGAAACTTCAACAGCTCAAAGTGGATCTGTAATTTTCTCATTTATAGCTGGAATTATAGAGTTAATGAGAGAAAATCAAAATAATAAACTAGCTTCAGAACCTTATCCATTGGTAATGGATGCACCTCTTTCTATTTTTGATAAAGAGAGAATAGGAAAAGCAGGAGAGATTTTACCTAGTATTGCTGAACAGGTAATTATCTTTATTAAAGATACTGAAGGGGATCTTTTAAAAGAAAATATAAGCAATAAAATTGGTAAAATAAACACTATCAAAAAAATAAGCAATAATAATAGTATAGTTGAATAGGAAGTGATTTAATGTTTAGGTTTAATACTGATTATTTATTTAAGGGGAAACATGCTCAATATGTAAAAGATTTAACTGAACCTATCTCTATTTCAAAAGATGAAACTTCAAAAATTTTTAATAGAAACCTTGATGTTTTAGTTTTAGCTCCAATTATAGGATTTTTAAATAAAAGATTAGTAGAGGATGAAAAAGATAGTTTAAATAATTCATTAAAAGTTACTATAAATTTTAGTCAACTTTCAACAGAGAGAAATAAACTATTGACAATATATAGAGCAATAATGTTAGAAGATGTAGAATATGAGAAAAAATATGAAAAGAGAGTTGAAAAGGCATTTAAATTTAATGACTTTCCAAGTGATGAAAAGGATTTAGAACGTTTTGAAAGATATATTTTAGGTGGAGTTGAGATTTTACGTGAACAGATTATAGGAAATAGTAAAAATATTGAAGATTATATTTTAAATTTAGTTACTTTTGTAAGTGAGTTTAAAGCTGAGAATATTGAGTTAGATGAGTTAGAAGAGATAGAGGAATTAGAAATAGAGGAATAATTTGAGAGATATAGATAGTAAAAGAGTCTGTAAATTAAAATAATAAATGCTTTAAATAGCTTTCTATGGTAGATAAAATTCATAGGAAGCTATTTGTATATTTTAAGTTCATTTTTTACCCGAAATATCCAATAAATTTATCTTTTTCATATTTTTTTCAACCTACATCTTGACGAATACTGTTTTATGTGATAATAAAATAACGGGAGGTAGATGTTTATGGAATTTATTATTGTAACAAATAACAACAAAGTTTTTAATTTCTATAAAGAAACAAATCAAGTTTATTATTTTCAAAAATTAGATTTTTTAGATATTTTAAATAAGGTAAAGGAGGAGATTTATAAAGGACGTAAACTTCTTTCAGATCCTATTATGTATAACCTTGAAAATGTTGAAAATCCTTTTAAATCTATTGCACTTTCTAAAGAGGTTTTTGATGATGATGAGCAAAAAAGATTGATTGATAGTGTTATTGGAATTGCTAAAAAAATTCCAGGTAGAAAAGATTTCTCTGAATTTGATGATATGACTCTTGAAAGCTTTAGATTTGTAGATTTGAATATTCTTAGAGATGGTATAAAAGATTTTAACCTTTAGTAACTAGGGGGTTTTTATGGTGCAATTTTATTTTAAAAGAATTATTGAAAAAATAAAATTTAATTTTGTTCCAGTTTATGATATTCAAGATAACTCTATTTATGGTTATAAAATTATAAAGGATTTCACAGCTGTTGGTTTTGATGATAAGGAGATTATGTATCAACTTGCATTTGAAGAGGATATATTTGAAACTTTAATTCTAAAAATTTTAGAAAAATCTTATCAACTTGCTATTGAAAAGGGTTATGGAAATAAAAAGCTCTTTTTTACCATAAGATTGAACTATATTTTAGATTGGGGATTATTTTTAGAAAGAGTTCATACAATTGCTCATGCTCTTAAACTTTCTGAAGAGGATTTATTTTTTGATATAAAGGGAGTTAAAGATTGGGAGAAATTTTATTGTGAAGCAGACAATTGTAATTTTAACTTTAAGAAAATTTATAAAGAGGATAAAAATACACCTCTTAATCTAAATAATATCAATGCTTGTAATCCAGAGCTATTGGAGTTAAAAGATATTGATGCTTTTTTAGTTATAAGAGAGTTTTTAAATGAAAATATTAAATTTATTTTTAAGAGAAATAACAATCCTGATTTAAGTATAGAGGAATTGAAAAAATTGGGATTTGATTATTACTATGTCAATAATAGTAGTAAGATAAAAATTGAAGAAGATAGTGAAAATAATTAAAAAAACAATTAAATAGGTGTATTTGAAAGTAGATAGAGAGTATTTTTCTAATTTGAAAGATACTCTCTTTTTTTTGCAATTTTCTAAAAAAAAATTAAATATGAAAAAAAATATTTTACTTATTATTTCTATCTTATAATATAATTTATTTTTTACTTTCAGATTAAGATGTTATTTTTAGTAAATTATCTACCTATAATAAGTAAACCTCTTCATTATAATTTGTTTAACAAAGCAAAGCAAGGAGGAAAATAGATGAGAAATAATAATTTCATGAAAGTAAGAATAAGAAAAAGACCAGATATAGAGGGGATATCATTATTTCATTATGTAAAAAGTGGTGTTAATTCTCAAAGAGAGACTTTACGTAATCTAGTGTTTAAATTCAAAGGAGAAACTTCATCAAGTGAGTTATTTAGAGGATTTTTAGCTGAGAAAGTATCTCAATATCTACCTTTAATATTTGATTGTAAAAAAGAGGATTTAGTGTTATTATGTGTTCCTACTTCAAAGAGAGAAAAGCTTGAAGGAAGATATAAGGGATTTTGTAGCAAATTAAATTCAATGGGATTAAAGGCTGATTATGAAACTCTATATTTAAGTGAAGATGTAACAACAAAGCATATGAGTTACTATTGCCTAAGTAGTGGAGCAAAAACATTTGATAGATGTATCAGATTAAAAAGAGAGAATTTAGGAAAATTAAAAGGTAAAAAAGTTGTAATTTTTGATGATGTTATAACAAATGGGCATAATATTAAAGCTTGCTATGATCTATTAAGAGCTAATGGAATAGATGCTAAATTTTTAACTTTAGCAAGAACATATAATAGTGATTTTGAGATTGGAAATAGTTCTTCAACTATTTATGAGTATGGTGGAGGAACAGAGGGGTTAATGAAAAATTTAATTGATTTTGCAAACTCAATGGGAAAAACAGCAATTTAATTTTTAGAGATAGGAGAAAAGGAAATGTATACAAAAGAAGAGATGATAATATTTTCAATACTATATTCAGAGATAGTACAAGGAAGATTTGTAAGACAAAAATATGATTCAGAACTACTATATTTAGTATTAAAAAATTCTATAAGTGAAAATATAAATATTTTTAAAGATAGTGGAAAAACTTTAATTTTAGAGAAAGCTGGAAAAGAATATGTAAAAACTTATCCTAAAAAAGATTTAGGAAAAAGAATGGAGATAATAGAAAATCTATTTTTAAATTTTGATTATGATAAGTATTTGAAAAAAGCTAAAAATGAGTTAAATCTAGCAGAGGAAAACAGTATAAAAATAGTTACTCTATTAGACAAAAATTATCCTAAAAATTTAAAAGAGCTATCTGTTCCACCATTTGTAATTTACTATAAAGGGTATCTGCCACAAGATAGGGAGTTAGAAAAATCTTTAGCAATAATAGGAACAAGAACACCAGATAAAAAGTATGGAAATAGAATTGCTAAAAATCTAGGAGAGATGCTTTTAAATAGAGGTTGGTGGAATATAAGTGGATTGGCAACAGGTTGTGATGAGTATGGGCATATAGGTAGTTTAGGGGCAACAGGAGCTATATTAGGGCAAGGTTTAGTAACAGATCTATTTCCAGAACAAAACAGAGAGTTAGCTAGAAAAATAATAGAGAATAATGGGTTTTTAATGTCAGAATTGCCACCTAGTACTAAAAGTGTAAATATCTATTTTATTTTAAGAAATAGACTTCAATCTGGATTGACAAAAGGGATATTTGTAGTTGAAACTTCTGATAACTCTGGAACTTTACATACTGTAAAATATTCATTGGAGCAGGGAAAGGCAACATATGTGCTAGATGTGAGAGAGGTGGCAGATTTAAGAAGAGAAGAGGTAGTTAAGGGGAATATAAAGCTTTTAGATGAAAAAGAAAAGATAGCTGGAAATGTAATAATCTCTAAAAAATTAAAAGAAAAGATTATAGGGGTAAAGAAGTTAAGAGATTTTGAAAATATTTTAATAGGGAAAGAGGAAAAAATAAATATGAATTTTTCGTTGGAAAACTGTGCAGTACAGGAAAAATTATGGTAGAAAACAATAGCTAAAAAGGGGGTATATTTATGACGAAAGTATGTCCATATTGTGGAAAAAAGTACTATGAGGTAAAAAATATACCTCTCTGGATTCCTGAATCTATTAGAGAGAATATGAGATTTCAACCAAAGTGTAATTGTTTAAAAATTATTGAGGAAGAGAAGTTAAAAGAAAAAGAGAAAAAAAGAGAAAGGGAAATTATTAATAGTAAAATAAAGAGATATAGAGATGTATCTTTAATAGATACAAAGTTTTTAAAAAGTAGATTTGAAAATGATAGATATGGAGATAAATATTTAAAATTTGCTAAAAGATATGCTAAAAGAGTTGTAGAGGAGATTAATTTTAATAGAGGGATTATATTTGTAGGAGATTCAGGAACTGGTAAAACTTTTGCTAGTTCCTGTATAGCTAACTATCTTATGGATAATGGAAAGACAGTTTTAGTAATAAACTTTGGACTCTATTTAAATAGGGTTAAAAGAGAGTGGGCTGAGGCTGAAAATGATATTTTAAATTTTGTAAAACTCTGTGATCTTTTGGTGATAGATGATTTTGGTGGAGAGAGAAATACTGAATTTGCTATTGAGAAAGCTTTTTTATTAATAGATACAAGATATAGAAGTGAGAAACCTATGATAGTAACTACTAATTTAAGCTTATATCAGTTGGAGAGAAAGTTTACAAATAGAATTAGAAGTAGATTAGAGGAGATGTGCTATACAATTAAGATAGATACAAAGGATAGAAGAAAGGATATAGCTAATGAAAATTTTTATAAATTTATTGCTTAATTAAAAAGAGAACTTTAATAGTTCTCTTTTTTGTTTATATCCTTATTTTATCTGGTTAGCTCCTTATACGAAAACCTTGGTTTGCTTTAATAATTAACGGAGTTAGTTTTAAACCTTATTTTATCTGGTTAGCTCCTTATACTGGAGAAATCTCACAGATGAAGAACAATCTAATCACGTTTTAAACCTTATTTTATCTGGTTAGCTCCTTATACCGAAGGAACTAAGATGTCTAATGGATCAACTAAGAAAAGTTTTAAACCTTATTTTATCTGGTTAGCTCCTTATACCCTTGTTTTTTGAATTTATCAGAATTAAAGGCATTTTTGATTTTAAAATTTAAGGAGCATTTTTTAATCACTTGTTTTAGTAATTAGTACTATTTCTCTTTTCTTCCCTTTTACTCGTACAACTTTTTCTTAAAAATTGTAATTTAACGAGCATTTATCCTAGCATTTATAAGGAGCTATTAAATTTTAACCTGTTATTTTTTGAAAAAACAGGTTTTGGAATTGATGTTCCATAATAATATTATAACATCGACAAGATATTTTTGTCAAAGAAATAATTAACTTTTATAAAAAATAAAGAGTTTATTGGAGCTATCCTCTAAACTCTTTGTGAACTTATATAATTCTTATCATTTGTAATAATTTTTCTTCATTTTCTGCAGTATTTTTTAACAGTTGAAAATTATTTTTCATATAAAAACTAATTAATTTAGGATTATCTTTCACTTCTACTAAAATAACCCGTCCTGCTATAATTTCACTAGCCTCTTCTATATAGTTACAAGCATATTCTAAAATATCTTTTCCTGAAATTTTATCCTTATTTTTATCATTTTTCCCAATTTGTCCAATTAGAAAAGTTGAAACCTCTGAAACTCCATTATATAAGCCATCTATTTTTTTTCTTTGACTTTTAGATAACTCTTCAGGTAAATATAGAACTTTGGTAGATAATGCAAAAAATGCTAAAATATCAAATTCTCCATTGGCAAATTTTTCTTCATCTAAAATAAAATAATTTCTTACTTTATTTTTCTTTTGAAATAGGAGAGCTTTATTCTTTAAAAAAAATTCAATATCTGTATCTTTACTACAAGAAAAACTGTTTATAAAATTTTCTACTACATTTTGTGGAAGAAAATCTATTATTTCTTGTAATGAGAGGCAAATTGTACTAATAGCTCTCTCCCCCTTTTTCTATTTTTTTCAAATACCTCTTTTCTTCTTTGAACTTCTTCTAAATCTTTTTCAGGAGTATCTGATACTAAACCATCTATTATCATATCTACTGCTTCTTTACCTGTTATGACTATTTTTCTTGTAAATGATGATGTTGCCATATTTTTCAACTCCTTTCTAAAAAATTTCTTTTTTATATTATAACATATAAAGTGAACCTCTCCCACTTAAAATTACTTCGTAATTTTTGAAGTGGGAGCTTCTTCT
>OGCV01000304.1_pt1 | contig 22041 bp, 25 predicted proteins | sample 1570201 | NCBI WGS metagenome assembly OGCV01 (sample SAMEA2582162, study PRJEB24529) | metagenome
TATTTAGGAAGGTTAAATGCTTAACCTCTATTTAGTTGTGGGCTTTTTTTATTACTAAAAGGAGGTGGAATGGAAAAATGGAGAAATTAAAAAAGGGAAAAATATTTTTTTATGAGCAAAGTAGTTTAATAGGAATTTTTATCTTAATAATACTACTAGGAAGACTTTTAAATTTAAAAATATTAAATTTTATTGTCGTTCCCGCAATTATATCTTTTTTAGCTTATCACTTACTAAAAATTAAGTTAATTAATATTGAAATAGAAAAGTTAAATATAAAAGAAGAAAATTATAATGAAAAAATAGAAGAAATTAATAATATTTATTCAGAAAAGGCAAAGAAAATAATTTATAAATATTTTATAAATATATATATCTTTTATATTGAATATAGTATTTTAGAAATTCCCAATATTTTTTTGTTAGGTTTTCTAATAGTGACTTTTATTTTAATCTTAACTTATTTAAAAACTAAAAAAACAAAATATTATAAATATAAAAATACTTTTATATATGGTTTTTTTGCAATTTTATTTTTTATTCCAATAATCAATAAAATTGTAAAATTTATAAATAAATAGGAAGGAGTTATTATGGCAGATTCAATTAGCTTAGATATTATTAATGAGGTCTTTGATCTTTTTCAAACTAATTCAAATACTTTAATTGATAGATTACAACCAACTTGCTTAAAGGTTATTTTTTCTTTAATGGTAATAGATCTAACAATAGATTTATTATTTGATCAAGGAGATGAAAATATTTTCTTGATATTAATACGAAAAGTTATGCTTTACGGTTTATTTATAACTGTTATACAACAATATAAGGTAATAGTTAATGACTATATTTTAAAAGGATTTATTCAATTAGGCAATTATCTTTCTTTAGGAAAATTTGGAACATCTTTTGAAATTTCCCCTACACAAATTTTAGCTAATTTTTTTGAATGGACAACTCCTTTTTGGAGTGTAGGAAGTTTATTAATGGTTACTGTAGATGGTCTAGGTATAGAAAGTATTCCTACAGGAATTTGTCTTTTAATCTTATGGAGTGCTTGCTTATATTTTATAATCACTTGTACTGTTACAATGGCTTTTGTCAGATTTTTTATTGTTACTGGTTGTGCCTTAATTATCGTTCCTTTTGCAGTTTTTAAAGAAACTTCCAGTATAGGAAAAGGTATTTTACAAATCTTTTTAAAACAAGGAGCTAAAATTATGCTTATGGTTATGATACTTAACTATATGGGAGATAAAACTAGTTTTAGTGGTAACTTAAATTTTACAAATTTATCAGCTGTTATTTTACATGGAATGATTTGGTTAGCTATTATTAACGAAGTTCCTACTTTAGTTGAAGAAATATTTGGTGGTCATTTAGGTGGAGGATTCTTACGTGGAAATCAAGGATTTGGTAGTTTTGCTGGACGTCAAACAGGGCAAGTACTTAATCAAGTTAGTAGAGGAAATAACTTATCTTTTAAACAAAATGCAAGTCTTGCAATTAGAAGTTTATTTAAAAAATAATTTTTTATGGAGGTATTTATGAAAAAAACTAAAATTTTTATCTTAGGTCTTATGACTTTAATTTCAACATCAACTTTTGCTTTATTTGGAGGAGGTGGTGGAGCTTCTACTGCTGTTCTTTTAAAAATACTTGCTGTTGAAACAGCTAGTAAATCAGAACATATTAAAAATACATTAGAAGCTATTGAACAAACAAAAAAACTTGCTACTCAAGTAGAATATGATATTAGAAATGCTATGCAATTAGGGAAAGATATAGCTAGTGGAAATGAGTATGCTATCCAAGATTTAATACATAAAACTTTAAACTATCAAGAAACTGCTCAATCTATTATGTATGAGCAAGATAAAATGTTAGCTCAAATGGAGAGTATTTTTAAAACTAGTGATTCTTTAAAAGGAATGGATATTACACAATTAAATTCCCAATTAAAAAAAGTAAAGGATCAATCTCAATATGCTGTTTATGACGCTATGACAAATGCTGGTTTTTCAGCTACATTAAACCAAGATAAACAAAATATAACTAGACTTGTTAATTCAGCTAATTCAGCTCAAGGTCAATTACAGGTTTTACAAGCAATCAGTAATTTACTTGGAGAACAAAATGCTATTCTTTTAAAAATGGGAACTTTAATGGAAACTCAAACTAAATCTGTAGCTATGGCTCAAGGTGCAACAAATACCGAAGAAGCTATTGATAAAAAATCTCAAGAAGAATATCAAGCTAAAGAAGATAAAGCTATTGAAAAGGATTTAAAAGAATTTAAAAAAGCTGGAAGTAAAAAATTTAAAATTGGGGGATAAAATGGAAGATTTAAAAGATAAAGAAAAGGATAAAGAACTAACTCGTGAAGAAGAGCGTGAAAAAGATTTTTTAGATTCTAACTTAAGGATTCAAGAAAAAAATCAAAGCGAGCTTTATAGAATAGATAGTACTAATAATTTTGTAGATTTTATATTAGAATATTTTGCAAGATTAACTAAATTATCCATTGAAAACCAACAATTCAATGATAGATATTCTGATTATCAAAAAGATCTTGAAGTTATTAAAGAACAAGAAGTTATTACCAAATCTATAATTAAACAACTTAGTAAAAATGGGGTTGCACAAGTTAAAATAAGTTATTCAGATAAGAAAAATAATGATGTTGATAAGATTTATGATTTTTCTTATGATGAAAAAACTAAGCTTATTTCTTTAACTGTTACTACTTCAGTAAAAGAGCAGGATAAAGAAAAACCAAAAGAAAAAATTGAAAAATTTGATTTTCCTTTCAAAAAATATTATTTAGAAAAAGAAGAAAATAATAATTCTTCTGAAAAAAATACTCAAGAAGTTCCTAAGCAAGAACCTCCAAAAGAAGAGAAATTTGAATCTCAAAACACTAAGTCTGAAGAAAAAAAAGAAGAAAAAGAAAGCCAAACTAATGTGTGGGCTGAAAAAATTGAAAATGAAAAATCTTCCACTTTAGATAAAGATAGTCCTTGGAATAAAGAAAAGGTCACTGCTGGAATAGATCAAAATAATCCTTGGCTTGAAAAATTTTCAAATGATAAAGAATCTTCTTTAGATATAGGACTTGGAATAGAATTAGAATAATTTATAAGAGGGTTAAATACCCTCTTATTTTTTTCTAAATTTTTCCTTACAAAATCGTTTTTAAGCCACTTCTTTTAATTTAGATAAGTAAAACTTCATTAAGAAAAATAAAAGCTCTTAAAATTGATTTTAGAAAATAATATTTACAATGGGTTTATTTTAATATAGTTATAACAAATACTTTTATTCTTTTAGAATAAATAATAATCATTAAGTATTTTTTGACAATTAAACGCTCTTATGATATAATCATTTCATAGATTTTGAGGTTATTATAATATAATTTGAGTTGACTAAAACAAAACTTGTAGTAATTTTTACTTTTCTTTTATTTTATTACCTTGTAATTTTTGAGTTGACTAAAACCTCAAATTCTTTTTTACCTAAATTTGAAGGGATTCTTCCCTTCTTTTTTATTTTTTCTCAAAAAATACTGTTTTTTGAGGGGGTTTTATGATATAATATTAATATAAAATTTTATGTTTTTTCGTAGGAAAAGAGAAGAACTCAAATGCCTACAACTATTTAGTAAGGTTACTACCATAACCTCTATTTAGTTGTGGGCTTTTTTTTATTAAAAAAATTAGGAGGTTTTAAATGAGAAAAAAAGGAAAAAATATTTTCCAAACACTAAACAATCTCTCTAGTGATGAGATAAAAATATTTATGGTCTTAGAAAGATTATCTGAGAAAAAGGGATATTCATATATAACTCCTAAAAGTCTTTCTAAAAATTTAAATATTGATGAAAAAACTGTACAAAGTTCTATTTATAATCTTATAAAAAAAGGGGCTGTATTCTTTATTGATCTTAAAGACAAAGATAAATTATTAGAAAGAAGATTTTATACTGATAAATTTAAATTCTTTAATGATTCAAGAAAAAAAGATGAACTTGTTCCTACCATGAAAGAAGTCAATGACTTAAAACAAAAATTAAAATCAGAAGATGAAGCTAAAAAAGTTGAAGCTGAAAAAAAACTAAAAGAAATTGAACTAAATGGTCTAGTTGAAGAGTATTGGGAAAATATGGATAGTATCAAATATATGGATCTATATGAAAAGGCTGAAGATAAATATAGTACTAGCATTTATGGAGAGCCTAAACCACTTTCAGATTTTCAGGCTCAATGTTTTGAAAAACTTGCTCCAATCTATATGAAAATGATTATTAAAGAAGAATTAGCTAAAGATTTAAATTATGAAATTCCTGACTATTTTGACACAGAAAAAAAAACTAATGCTCCCTCAAAAGTAAGTAATACTTTTGATGAAAAATTAAAAAAAGATTCTGAAGAAGTTGAACTTTATAAATAATTAAGTTTAAAGGAGGATAAAATGAAAAAAATAAAAAAAAGAGATTTTGTAAATTTATATGCTGAAAGAAAAGGAATTAGCACTAAAGAAGCTAAAGAAATTGTTGAAAGTGTTTTTACTTTAATGATTGACAATTTTAAAGAAGGAAATGAATTAATTTTTAGAACTTTTGGTACTTTTACTATTAAAGAAACTAAAAGAGAGTTTGGAAGAAATCCTAAAACTGGAGATAATATAAAGCTAACTCCTAAAAAATACGTAAAATTCAAAGTTTCTCCTAATGTTTTTAAAAAGTAGGTGTTTTTAATGTATAAATATATAAAAAATATTGAATTTAAATTCAAAAGAGAAGAACTTACTTTATCACAAAATGAAATTATAGAAAAAATACAATTTTTTATTGCACATGAAAAAACTTTATGTTTCCAACTTTCACATGAAAAAGATAGAGTTTGTATTTATGATAGAAATGGTAAAGAAGAAGAAGGAAATAAGTTAATAAACTTTATAAATAATTTAGATAGAAGTAAATATAGAATTTTTTTATTACCAATTAATTTTGTATTTTCTTTAAAAAATTTACATTATAATTCTTTAAATTCCTTTACTAGAGAAGATAAATTTTCTTTGCTACCTATTATCTTTAAAAAATTAGTAAATGAAGCTAATAGAAAAGAACCTGCTGAAATTGAATATTATATTTTCACAGAAAATGATAATGAAAGTACTTTTTACCGATTAATCATTAAAAAAAAATAGCTAAAACTGATTAAAATCAATTTTAAGCCCCTTTCTTTTCTTTTGATGAGTATTTTATCAAAAGAAATTATAAAAGCTCTCTATTAAGGTATAGAGAGCTTATTTTTTATTATTTTGTAAAAAATAGAGAGCATAAAACCCTCTATCTTTTCCACTCAGCTGTTTTGCTAATAAAAAAAACTACTATGTTTTTATTATAGCATATACTTTCTAAAAATAAAGAGATTTTTAATTATTTTTCTTTCTTTGTTCCCTTCTGTATTGCCAAGGAGGAGTTGGATTTTTATCTTTCCAAAGTCCTATTCTATTTTCTTTAGCCCTTTTTTCTGCATTAGCATAATCATATTGCCCTTTAGCATACTGTTTATAGTACCATACATTTCCTGTTTCTAGCATATATAGATTAACATTTCTATTATTATGATATACTACACCTACTATTCTTCCGTATTGGTCTTTATCCTTAACTTCTACTTCTACAATCTCATTATCTAATAAGTTTTTCAAAACTGACAATGATTTTTTTCCATACTCTTGAGATTTTTCAGGTGCGTCTATTCCATAGAATCTAATTCTAACTTTCTTATTAGTCTTATCTTGAATAACAGTTACGGTATCTCCATCAGCAACTTTAACTACTCTTCCTTTAAACCCGGAAAAACAAAAGAAAGCCATTATAGTAACTAAAATTTTAAATAAAACCTTTAATTTTTCCATTTCCTTTTCTCCTTTATATTTTTACTTACATCAATATTATACCATATTTTATTAAAAAAGAGGAACTTAGTAGCTCCTCCTAATTCTTATATTCTATTCTTCCATTTCTTCATCTTCTAAGTTTTCTAAATCTTGATCATCAATAAGTTCTAATGCTTCTCTAACAATATTACTTCCTAAGAAATGGATAAGTTCTACTGTTTTTTCTACTAATTTTTCATCATTACAAGCTTTGAATCTTGCTCTAATGGCTTCATTTTTAGATTCTTCAGCTTCCCATAATTGGTTACTTAAAATTTCATCTAAAAATTCCATATCATCATCTCTTAGAGCTTTTGTTAAATTTTCTCTTTCAAATGATTCAGCTAAAGCTATTAATACTGCACCTGCTTTTTCTGTTTCTGTTAATTCCTCATCTGTTCTTACAGATTTCAGATTTTCTAATTCCCAAATAATATCCCCTACTCTTAAATCTTCTAAAAAATTATTTAATTCTTTTTTTTGATTATTTGTCATTTTTCCTCCTATTTTTTAAAAATACCTTTAATTCTTAATTTTGCTATAAAAATTGTATCACGTTTTTTAATTTTTGTCTATTTACTTATAATACAATCCCAATGTTCTTTAGGTTCATAAGAATAAAAATCTTCCCCATACTCTATATGAGAGTATATAACTTTTATCCCTTTTTCTTTAAAAGCTTTAACAAATTCACTATCTTCCCTATCAAAAGGACACCAAACTGTCCACCCTTTTGGGATATATTTTAAGATAGGTAACACTCCATATCTTGGTGTATAACACTCATCGTTTTTACCTTTACTATATAAGATTTCTCTACTCTTTAGTTTCATAACTTCCTCTTTTTTTATTGAAAACTACTACCATACTTGGAAAAGGAGCTGATCCACTTCCTTTTTGTTCTCCTCCAAATTTTAATCTTCCTTTTAAAAATCTAATTTCTCTAGCTTTATAGTAAATATATTCATGAAAATATTTTGTATCTGTTCTTGCGGGGATAAGCATTACTACTACTGTATTTTCTTTTTTACTTTCTTCATAACATTTTTTTACCCATTTACCTATTTCACGCCCATACGGAGGATTACAATATACTATTTCTCCTTCCCAATCTTGAATTAAGCCATCTTCTTCAGGTGTATAAAACTTTTCACATAAAGCATTTTCAATTGTGCAACATGGATCTAATGTAAAATGAAACTCTTCATTTAATTTATTAAAAAAATCTTTAGGTGTAGTCCAATCCATTTTTTTACTACTCAAACATGCTTTTAAATTATTTTCCATTTTGACCATCTTCTTTCCACACTGCCATATCTTCTAAATTACTAGAAGTTTTATTACAATTATCACAATTATAGTAAATATCCATAAAATGAGATTCATTTTTTTTACGTTCTACTTTTTCTTTATATTTATTAAGATAATAACTATTGATCTCTTTTTTCTTTTCAACAAGGATAACTTTTCCGCCACATTTTTTACAAAACCACATACTACTACACCTACCTCAGTATTTCTTTATTTTCTTAAAACTAATAATTTATTAACTATATCTTTAAATAAATTTTTGTTTTTTTCTTTTGTTTTAAAAAAAGGATCTTCTTTTTCATATGGAGAGCCATACATTAAACCTATAGCTAATATATCTGCAAAAAAATCATTTTTTTGATATTCCTCCATATTCTCAATATTAATTCCATTATCTTTTAATTTTAAAATAATGTCTTCAGGAATATATAATTTTCCATTTGTTATATTTGAATGTATATAATGCCCTAATTCATGAAAAAATATATAGACTGGAGATTTATTATCTTTTACATCAAATAAAAATATATTATATTCAAATTCCCCTTTATCAGGAAAACGGCGTATACCTAGCAAACTATCATAATTTTTGCTCTTATACTCTATAATTGAATAAATAAAAGGATTAAATTTCTCTAAAAATTCATATTTATTATCTAAATAACTTAGGATTTCTTCTATCTTTTCTTGGCTAATGATATTAGGAATATCATCTTTATAGAAGTTATTTACTATAATATTAGCAACTCTATTCATTTGTTCTAAGCAAATATCAGGAGCATAATATCCACATATTGATAAAATAGAATAAAAGTAATTATTTATAGCTTTTTCCTTTAAAAAACAAAAACTTTCTTCTCCTTGTAATTTAGAATACATATTATCTACTTTTATAAAAAATTCATTTAGATATTTAAGTTTATTTTTTTCTTTAGATATTGTTTCTGTTAATTCAATTAAGCTTTTAGCTCTTACAATCATATTACTTTTATCATTAAAAAAATTATCCATTAATCTAATAATAGTTTTCTCCATAATACTTCTCCTAATTTGTTTCTTAGCTTTATTTTAGATGTTCTTCAAAATATTTTCTAGCTTCGTTATTAGCTTTAGAAACATATTCTATATTTCCACCTTTAGCTTCTATTTCGTTTCTTAAAATTGTTGCTGTTTCTATTAATATTCTCATAAAATCATCATGATAATTTTTCACTTCTCCTTTACTCCATTTATTAATAATATGCTTGTTATCAATAAATATTTTCTTTACTTTACAATTTTTTATTTTTTGGTCTAAACTAGTAAAACCAAGAAGTTCTATTACTGGAAGTGACATATTTTTAGGAACACTTTGAATTTTTCCTTTCAATAATAATTTTTTATTAGAAACTCCATAAAATTCCATATTTCCTTCTTCTGTTTTTCTTGCATAAAAATAAAGCTCTTTTATTACCTTTGGTAATGGTGGTAAATTTTCCTCCTCATCAATATCTACTTTTTCAGCTTCCTCTTTTAGAGTTTCTACTGGCTTTTCAATATCAACTTCAGGATTTTCTTTAATATCTACTATCTCTGTGGATTCTAACTTTTCTTCTGCTTCAACTAATTGTTGTTCCAAATTTTTTTCATCTAATACTTCCATAATCACTCCTTACTTTATATTAATAAATCTTGAATCTATTAACTTATAATTTAATTCTTTATTTCCTAAGCTTCTTAGACTATCCAAAATCTTTCTAGCTTCAATCTCAAATAGTTTAGTAGCTTTTAATATATTTTTAGTAAAACCAAAACTATCTTTATCATTGATGACTAAATATAATTGATGATTGTTATTTAAAGTTACTGCTATTATTACTGTTCCATTCTTTTTCCCCATAATAACTGCTCCTTTATATTTTTAACTTTATTTTTATATCAACATCTTTTTCTGAACAGTCAGTTAGAGTTAGTCCTTTAACTGAAAACAACTTATCTATCCCTTCCTTTTTTACAACATTAATTTCTGTTATTACTAATTCACTTACATAATTTTCTATTAAAACTGTTTCACAAATTTTTGCAAACTCTTCTGTAGTTATATTTGTTTCAGCTAAATAGTTTACATCAGATAACTTTATATTATCTTTTAACTGTGCTAAGGAGAAAAGGATATATAGAAATTTTTTACTTTCTTCAGTTTTAGTTTTAGATAAAACCTCAAGAATTATCTTAGTTATAGGAGAAAATCTATATGTATTTAATCCTTGAATTATTAAAAACTCATAAAATTCAGTCCTACTCATACTTAATTTTTCTTTTACTTGTTCTACTTCATCAAAAAGCTTTCTATCAATTCTTATGCTCACTGGAGTTTTGCTAGTTTCTTTCTTTCCTATATAAATTTTATTATTAACTACTTCTATGTCTACATCTTCATTATATTTTTTACCATTGATTATAATATCTCCATTATTTGAATTATTTGATATTTTCATAAAATCACACCTTTTTTAATTTATCTTCTTTTAAAATTTCCAAATTTATTTGTTTTTCTCTTTTTATTTTATGAGCAAAAAAATAACAGAATAAAAATATATCTTCTTTTTCTAATTCATCATTGGTAAAATATTTATCGGATTTTAAAGTATTAAGCACTACATTTTTAAATCTATAAAAATTTTCCTTTTCTTCCTCTGTTAGTTTATTATATAAAGAAATATATGTACCAGCTTTAGTATCAAAATCAAAGTATTCTGTTATATCTAAAATTTCAAATAACTTTCTATCTTCACTAAAGTCTTCAGGAAAGTATATAAAATGAAGAATTATATCAGAAAGAGAAGTAAAACTTGTCCACCAAAAGTACATATAATAATCTGTTCCATAAATAGAAGATAACTTTTTTATAGCTTCTACTGGTATTTTCTTACTCTCCCCATCTTCATATCTTTTCAATGTTGTAAATGGTATTCCTGTCTTATTGGAAACTTCACTTAAAGTGAGATTTCTTGTTAAACGACTTTTCTTCAATTTTTCATTATTCAAGTTTTTAATTTTCATAAAATCATACCTTTTTTAATTTATCTTCTTTTAAAACTTTCAAATTTACTTGTTTTTCTCTTTTTATCTTCTTTGCATAAAAAAGACTAAATAAAACTTTTTCTTCCTCTTCAAATTCTACGGTTAAAAAGTTTTCATCTATTTTTAAAGTATTAACTACTATAACTTTAAATCTCTGATAATCTTTTCTTTCTTCTTTTGTTAGTTTATTATATAAAGATATATATGTGCCAGCTTTAGTATCAAAATCAAAGTATTCTGTTATATCTAAAATTTCAAATAACTTTCTATCTTCACTAAAGTCTTCAGGAAAGTATATGAAATGAAGAATTATATCAGAAAGAGAAGTAAATTTTGTCCACCAAAAATACATATAATAATCTGTTCCATAAATATTACATAAATTCTTTAAGATTTCTATGGCTATTTTTTTTATTGTTCCAGTTTCATATTTTTGAAGAGTACTTGCTGGTATTTTTAAAATCTGTCCTACTTCTTTTAATGTTAATTTTCTCACTTTTCTTGTTTTTTTTAATTTTTCATAATTAATTTCAATTATTCTCATTTTATTCCTTTGGGTAACCGTCAACTTGACGGCTACCATAGTTTTAAATTATTTTTTCTTACTGTCAGCAAATTTAGTCATTTTAAGATTTACATACTTACCATCATCTACAAGAGTGAAATAAGCGTCATAATCCTTTCCTGCCTTGCTTTTTAAGCCTTTTACAAGTATATCTTTATTATTTAATAAAGCTTTAGCATTTGCTTTGGTTATCTTTGTTGCTGGGAATTTTTGTTCTTTCCATATAGTAAAACCACATTTAGGTTCGTCTTTATATCCCTCACAATAGAAAGCCTTATCTCCCTCATAAATATTTTTTCCACATCTTGGACAAGTTCCTATTACTTCTCTTGAATCTGCAAAAGCTACTCTTTCAAGATTTACATATTTACCATCATCTTTAAGTCTAAAATCTGCTTCATATTCTTTGCCCTCTTTAGATTTAAGTTTCTTTATATGAATAGTTTTATCATTTAATAAAGCTTTAGCATTTGCTTTGGTTATTTTAACAGCTGGGAACTTTTGTTCTTTCCAAATACTGAAATTACACTTGTTTTCATCTTCTTTTTTATAGTTTTCACAATAAAAAGATTTTTCACTTTCATAGATATGTCCTCCACATCTTGGACAAACTCCTATCACTTCTTTTGAAGTTTCTTTATCTATTTTTTCTATCTGTACATCAGATTCCACAATACTCACTAACTCCTCCTTAACTAAATCTAATAAATCTTCTATTTTTACAGTTCCCTTATATACTTTCTTTTGCATTTCAGAGAACTCAACTGTCTTTTCTTTATATAGATTTATATGTAATTTATCTAAGACTTCTACTAATTTCTCTCCTAAAGGTTCAATACTATAATTAGACCCTTTTTGGAATATATACCCATTCTCTTTAGCATTTTCTATAATAGCTGTTCTTGTAGCTTCTGTTCCTATCTCAACCCCATTTAATATCGCCTTATATTCTTCATCTTCTGTTTCTTGTTCTTTTCTAAATGGATTTTTTAAATAATTAGCTAACTCTTTTTCAGTTACTTTTTTGGGTGGTTGAGTTTCTTTTTCAACAGCTTTAAAAGCTGTTGGAAATTCCTCTTTTTCAGCTAATTTAGGTAGCTGATTTTCTATTTTTTCAGGCTCATATTTTAAGAATCCTTCTTTTACTATAACTTCTCCTTTTAATTTAAATTCTTCAGAACCTGCGTTAATAGTCATCGTTGTTTTTTCAATTACTGTTTCCTCATCTAAGAAATTTGATATAAATCTATTTCTAATAGTTTCATAAACTAATTTTTCCTTTTCTCCTAGCTCATTAGCTGATGGAACTTTTATTGTTGGAATAATAGCACTATGACTTTCAATTTTAGAATTATCAAATATTCTCTTAGTTTTAGTCACTTTTAAAGGAATCCCTTTAATTGTATTTATTACCTCTTGTACTTTATCAATCTCTTCCTCAGCAAGATATTCTGTATTAGTTCTTGGATAAGTTATAAATCCTGCTTCATAAAGTTTTTGAATTAAATCTAAAGATGTTTTAAAACTCATCTTATGCTTAGATGAAAGCTCTGATTGTAGTTTAGAAAGAGAAAATAGTTTTTTAGGAGTTTTCTTAACTTCTGATTTCTCTATCTTACTTACCACTGCTGTTGCTGGTAAAGAATCAACTAATTCTTCACAATCTCTTTTATTATTATATTTTTGCTCTTTAGTAAGTGTTATTTTTACTCCATCTTTCTCTGTTACACTTTCTGCTTGCCAATAAATAGTTTTTATAAAATCTTTTATAGATTTATCTCTGTCATAAATAAACTTAACGATAGGAATTAAAACTCTACCTACATTCATTTTTGTTCCAGTCTTATTACTTACATAAATTGTTAAGTTTATTCCCAATAACCAGTCCATAAATGTTCTAGCGTAACCTTCATTAGCTAGATTTAGATATTTATTGTTATCTTCTATTTTTAATAGCTGTCTTCTTATAGTTTGGTCTGTCTGTTCAGGTAACCATAATCTTTTTTTAGAGCCATTCCAACCAATTTTGTCCATAATTATATCAACTATGATTTGCCCTTCTCTATCAGCGTCCCCACAGTTAATTACTGTATCTATTTGATTTTCTTTACATAATTTTTTTATTACATTAAACTGCTTTTTTACTCCACCATCTTTATCAGTTTTTAATTTGTATAGAAAATCTTTTGGAAAATATGGTAACTTTATATCTTGCCATGATAATTTTTCTACATTTTCGTAATCTTTTATATCATATAAAGTAAATAGATGTCCAAATCCCCAAGTAACAATATAGTTATCTTTACATTTAACATAACCATCTTCCCATTTTTCAATTCCTATAGCTTTAGCAACAGTCTTCCCCAAAGAAGGCTTCTCACATATTATCATTTTCATCTTCGTCTATATTACCCCCTGTAAATTTTTTATATAACTCTTTTATCTCTTTACCATTTTTAAAATATTTAGCACATTTTAAATTTCCATCTATATTGTAGTAAATCCATTCTCCTTCTTTTCTACCATTTACATATCTACCCGCTTTTTCTAAAGCTCCTGTATAAAAGTAGTGCTTCCATTCTCCTACTTTTACTCCTGTTCCTAGAAGAAAAGAACCTCTGTTTTTTGTAACTCCATTCCAGTAAAACTCGCTCTTTGTTTCTGTCTTCATTTTTCCTCCTACTTTTTTAATAAAAAAAGCCCGTAACTAATAAAGAGATAACGAATTATCTCAAAATTAATCACGGGCGTTGCAGTTCTTCTGTTTTCCCAAAAGTATATTATTTGATTGTATATCTTAATTATACTAAAGTTTATTAAATTTTGCAACTTTTTTATATAAAAATCAAGAATTTGAGATATGAATAGTTTTTTAATGAGGATTTATCTTTTATTTTTCTATAAGTATGATATAATAGTAATACACAAAATATATTACTTTTAAAATTAGAATTTATAACAAATTTCAAGTCTTAATTTTAGGAGGAAACATATGTATAGAGATGAAAGAATTGAGGAACTAAAAAATAAAATTTCTTTAATTAAAGATTACAGGAATATGATTGAACTTGGAATTATTTACAATGATTCTTGTGAATATACTTTAGCTGAGAAATACTTTAAAATGGCTAGAGAATATAATTTTGAGGAAGGAAGCCTAGAATTAGGAAAGTTTTATTTAACTTGGAAACAACCTAATTTAGCTGAAAATTGCTTCAAAGAACTAGCTGATAGAGGAAATGATGAGTTTCAAAATTATTTAGGAAATACATATAAAATGCAATTAAATCTTGAATTAGCAAAAAAATATTATAGACTTTCAATGGAGCAAGGGAATAAAAAAGCTATTTACAATCTTGGGTACTTATATTTTGACTTGGAAGATGATTTTGATTCTGCTCTTGAACTTTTAGAAACTTTAGATAGAACTGATGATGTTCAATTATCTATAACTCTTGCTAAAATATATCATAAGAAAAAAGAACTTGAGAAATGTGAAAAAACATTAAAAGCCGTTGAAAGTGATTCTTTAGCTTCTTATCTGTTAGCTGAATTATATACTGAAATGGAAAAATTTGATTTAGCTGAAAAGTATTTTATATTAAGTGCTGAGAAAGATGATATTGATTCTCAAAAAAAACTTTATAAACTCTATACTGAACAAGGCAAATCTAAATTAGCTAAAAATTATTTAAGACTACTAGCTAAGAATGGAGATTTAAAAGCTATCTTTCTTATTGCTCAAGATTGTATAGACAATAAGGAATATGCTGAAGCTATTAATTATTATAAAATTTTAGAAAATAAAGAATTAGATTTCTATACTTACGATGATAAGAACCATAGAATAAATTATAACTTATGTATTGCTTATCTTAAAACTGATAATGAAGAAGGAGCTAAAAAATACTTAGAAAAGCTTCAGGAATATAGTTCTCCTTCTGAACTTCAAGAAATATCTGAAATTTACAAAGAGAAAAATAATTTAGAGGAAGCTGTTAAGTATTTACTTCTTTCTGAAAAAGAATTAAAGAAATTCTTAGATAAAGATTCTATTCCTGAATTATATTTAGAAGTTTATACTTCATTAGGTAAAATTTATTTTGATATGGAAAAATTTGATTTAGCTGAAAAATATTTTAAATTGGTTTTAGAATTTACTGATGATTCAGAAATTTCTTACTTATTAGGAGATATTTATGAAAAACAAAATAATTTTGGTTTAGCTATAAAATATTATGTAGAAGCTGATATGCCTGAAGCTGATGAAAGAATTTCTGCTATCGAATATAAACTTAAACTACTAAGCATTTAAAAGATTGATAAAAAGAGCCTAGAAGCAATTCTATGGCTCTTATTTTATTTTAATAGAGTTTTTTATCAAGAAAAGTTACAAAAGCTCTCTATCAAGGGATAGGGAGTTTTTAAATAAATTTAAATTATATTTTTGACAATTTAACACACTTATGATACAATTGTTTTATAGATTTTGAGATTGTTATAATATAACTTGAGTTGACTAAACCATAGCTAATGAAGGAATAAACCTTGGGGAGATTTTATTACCTTGCTAAAATTGAGTTGACTAAAACCTCAAATTCTTTTTTACCTAAAAGAGAAGACCCCCATCTTCTCTTTTTATTTTTTCTAAAAAGTGATATAATAAGAATAAAAACAAGAGGTTATAGATGATGAATAAATTTGTTACAATTCTTTCTATTTGGTTATGGGGAGGAATTTTTGCTTTTCTGAAGTTATATTTTACTAGTAGAAAAGAAATTAAAAAGGCTGAACTTGATTCTGTCCATCTTTGTGTTCTATTTTTTATGTGTTGTATTGGTGGGATTGCTTTATTAATATCAGATATTTTCCAAAGTAATAATGATGATGAAGATACTGAAGAAATAATAGAAGAGTTAGATTATGACAAAGAAGTTGTAGAAAAATTAGAAGAAATAAAAGAAAGAATAGACATTCTAATAAAATATTTTAAATCTTAATTCATAACCATCAACTTGACGGTTTACTTTTTTTGACATTTAAACATATTTATGTTATAATTATTTGTGGATTTTGAGTTGAGTAAAACTTTTATCAATGTATCACGGATTAAGAAGAAGTTTTATTACCTTGTATTTCTTGAGTAGACTAAAACTGGAAAAGAGGGGAAAGATTATTGTTAGAGAGTTTATTACCTTGTAATTCTTTAGTAGACTAAAACCTTCTATTCCTTTTTCTTCTAATTTTTGATATTTTATTACCTTGTAGAATTTAAGTTGACTAAAATAAAATAATAAAGAAGAAGTTATAGATTTCGATTTTATTACCTTGTAGAATTTAAGTTGACTAAAACCTCAAATTCTTTTTTACCTAAAAGAGAAGTTTTCCCCTTCTCTTTTTATTTTTTTCAAAAAATACTGTTTTTTGAGAGGGTTTTATGATATAATATTGATATACAATTTTATATTTTTTCGTAGGAAAAGAGAAGAACTCAAATGCCTACGACTAAATTTAATGTTACTTTTTTGAGTAACTCTTTTTAGTCGTGGGCTTTTTTTATTACCAAAAGGGGGCTTTTACATGACAAAACAAAATTTTTTAGAAATTATGAAAAATTCATTCAAAAATATTTTTTCTAAAAATAAAAAAATTAATGGAGAAAATTATTTTGAAATTAATAAAAAAAACAATCCAAAAGAAAGTCATATTATCTATGATATAAAAAAGAAAGAATATTTAAAAAAATGGAAAGAATTAGATGAAAATTCAAAATATCATAGTACTGAATTTGTTAAAAATTTACCTGAAAAATTTAGAGATGATAGAGATATTATGCTTCAATGTGTAAGAGATAATGTAGACAACTTAAAATATGTTTCTTCTGAATTAAAAGATAATAAGGAATTTATTTTAAATATTTTAAAAAATAATAATGTATTTGTTATATCTGGTGGAGAAGAAGTTGATGGAGAACCTATAGCTTTTCATAGCGTTATAATTTTAAATAATGTTTCTGAACGTTTAAGAAATGATAAGGATATAGTAAGTGAATCTATTAAATCAGATAGTAGAAATATTAAGTTTATGGCTGATGAATTAAAAAATAATAAAGATTTTATTTTAGAAATAACAAATAATTCCAAAGGAGAATGGTTTATAGAGAATTATATTAGACATGTATTTTCTACAGAAGAAAAACCTTCTTTAGCATATTTACCAAAAAAATTTCAAGATAATAAAGAGATAGTTTTATCTATGATAGAAAAAGATGTTGATAACTTAAAATTTGTATCTGATAGACTTAAAAATGACAATGATTTTATAGTTAAAGCATTAAAAATAAATACTTCTTCAGAAAATTTTTTAAAAGAAAATTTAATAAATAATAAAGATAAGAATGTTCTTTTAGCTCGTAGTTATGTTAGTTTTTTTGAATTAGGAGAAAAGCAAAAAAATGATAAAGATCTTGCTTTAAAAGTTTTAAGTAATAATGGACACCAATTAAAATACTATACTTCAGAAGAAATAAAGTCTGATAAAAATATTATCCTTAATGCAATTAAAAATAATCCAATTGCTTTTAAATGGGCTTCAAATAAATTAAAAAATGATAAAAATATAGCTTTAGTAGCAATGAAAAGAGGAATGAATTTAAAATATGCTAGTGACAAATTAAAAGATGATTTTGATGTGGTTATGACTGCTGTTAAAAGCAATTACAATGCTTTAGAATATGCTTCTGATAGACTTAAAAATAATAAAGAAATTTTGCAGGAAATAGAATCTACTAAAAATTTTGATAAAGCTATGGAATCATATTGGCAAGAATATATCACTGGTAAAATAGAAATATTTAAAGACAATACTTGGACAGATAAAATTAATTCTGATAAAGCTAGTAATTTAGAAAGATAAATACTAAACCATCAAGTTGACGGTTTACTTTTTTTTAAATATATGGTATCTTATTTTTAGAGAATTTAAATTTAACTCAGGCTGATTTAATATTTTGTTACCTTATAATTAAATTCTTTTTTACCTAAAAATTGAAGGGAAATTCCCTTCTTTTTTTATTTTTTTAAAAAAATAGTGTTTTTTGTGAGAGTTTTATGATATAATATTAATATACAATTTTATATTTTTTCGTAGGAAAAGAGAAGAACTCAAATGCCTACAACTATTTAGGAAGGTTACTACCATAACCTCTATTTAGTTGTGGGCTTTTTTATTACTAAAAGGAGGAGTAAAAATATGATTTATGATAACAAAGAGAAAGTTTTAAGTCTTTTAAGAAGTGGATATTCTTTTGATATAGCTTCTGATAGGCTTAGAAATGATAAAGATACTGTAATAGAAGCAGTTAAAATTGATGGTTGGAATCTTAAGTGGGTGTCTGAAAATTTAAAAGATGATAGAAAAGTAGTTAGAGAAGCTATTAATAATGATGGAAGTTCACTTAAATGGGCTTCTTTAAATTTAAGAAGTGATGAAAATATAGTTATGATTGCTGTTAAAGATAATGGTAACGCCCTCGATTTTGCTTCTCCAAGTTTGAAAAATAATAAAACTATAGTTTTAGAAGCTATTAAAAATAATCCTTATGCTTTGGAATTTGCTTCTCCTGAATTAAGAAATAATAAAGAGGTCGTTTTAGAAGCCTGTAAAAATGATATTTATTCTATTGCATACGCTTCAAAACAAATGAGAAATGACAAAGAAGTTATGCTATTTTTATTAAAAGAAGATGGATTACTACTTCAATCAACTTCCAAAGAATTAAAAGATGATAAAGAAATTGTGCTAACCGCTATTAAAAATAATCCTCATGCTTTAGAATATGCTTCTGATAGGCTTAAAAATAATAAAGAATTTATAAAAGAAGCAACAAAAATATCATACATTTCTTTAAAATTTGCTAATCCTAAATTTAGAGATGATAAAGAGATAATTATGGAAGCTGTTAAAAATTGGAGCGGTGGGATTCAAAGAGCTTCTGATAGACTTAAAAATGATAAAGAATTTATGTTAGAAGTTATCAAAACAAATGGTTTAGCATTACAATTTTTTCCTGAAAAAATGAAAAATAACCCTGAATTTATCAAAGAAGCTGTTAAGCAAAATGGGGCAATTTTACAAAATTTAGATAAAGATATTAGAAACAATAAGGATATTGTTTTGGAAGCTGTTAAAAATAGTGGTTGGGCTTTGGAATATGCGTCAGACAAACTTAGAAATGATGTTGAAGTCGTTAGAGAAGCTGTTAAAAATTGTGAGTTTGCTTTTGAAATTGCTTCTAAAAAAATAAAAGAACAATATATAACTCCGGGAATATTATTAAATTCTGAAAAAGAAATTTCTAATGATAATCCTTGGAGCAAAAGAAATGAAGATAAATCTAATGCTTGGGCTGATAAAGTTAATTCTGATAAAGCTAGTGATTTAGAAAGATAAATATTAAACCGTCAAATTGACGGTTTACTTTTTTGACTTTTAAAGATAATTATGTTATAATAATTTTGTAGATTTTGAGAGTTTTATAATATATAATATAAATTTAAGTTGACTAAAACTTCTTTATATAAAAATGTTGTTAGAATCAGTTTTATTACCTTGTAAAATTTAAATTGACTAAAACAGGAGAGATTTTTTTCTTTCTGAAAAAATAGTTTTATTACCTTGTAAAATTTAAGTTGACTAAAACATGTAGAAAGAAAGGAGTATGATAGATTTAATTTTATTACCTTGTATTTCTTGAGTAGACTAAAACCTCAAATTCTTTTTTACCTAAATTTGAAGGGAAACTCCCTTCTTTTTTATTTTTTATCAAAAAATACTATTTTTTGAGAGTGTTTTATGATATAATATTAATATACAATTTTATATTTTTTCGTAGGAAAATGGAAGAACCAAAACGCCTACAACTATTTAGTAAGGTTAAATACTTAACCTCTATTTAGTTGTGGGCTTTTTTTATTAAAAAAATTAGGAGGAAAAATGAGTATAGTTAAAGTAAATTCAGCACGTCTTACAAATATAGAAAGACCACAAGGAAATAATCTTGTAGTTTTTATTAAAGAAAATAAAACTTATTTAGGATTAGCTCGAAATTATGATGATAAAGGAAATTATAATAATGATGATTTTTCTTTATATAAAGTATCTGATAGAAATGCTTGTTTTTATTTATTAAGTAGTAATTATTCACATAAAGACATAAAAGAATTAATCAAAGATGGAAGTTTTATCCAAAAAGATTTTGAAGAAGCTAAAAAAGCTAAGGAAATTTATTCAAATAATTTATATAATGAAAAAAGTAAAAAAGATGGGCTTTGGATAGAGTTTCATAAAAATAATAAAATTACTGGAGTATATGAAAATGGTTCTAAAGAAGGAGAATGGAGAATATTTTCAAATGATGATGTTCTTTTAAAACTTAATACATATAAAGATAATTTATTAAATGGACCTTCTGTTGATTTTTTTGATAATAACTCTATTAAAAGTTCCAAAGAATATAAAGATGGCAAACTTGATGGAAAAGTTATTGAGTATTTTGATGAAAAAAATGTATTTTTTGAAGGAGTTTATAAAAATGGCTTATTAAACGGAAAAGCTAAAGAATATTTTGTCCATGCTGATGGAAGCTCTAGTTATAGTGAAGGATATTATGTTAATAGTGAGAAACAAGGTCTATGGAAAGGATATGATAGCGAAGGAAATCTTCGTTCTGAACAATTTTATATCGATAATGAAAGAGATGGGACATACAAACAATATACTAAAGCCGGAACATTAAAACATACAGAAGAATGGGAATATGGGGAAAAATTAAATTCTGTTGATTATTATCCTAATGAAAAGGTTAAATTAATTGAGCAATGGGCTGATGGCAAAAGAAATGGTATTGCTGAAGTATATTTTGAGAGTGGATCTCTTAAAGAACAATATAACTATACTGATAATAAGCTAGATGGAAATGCTTTAGAATATAATTTAGAAGGAACTTTAATAAAAAATGTTATTTATAAAGATGGAGAACTTATAAAAGACATCTTTAAAGATAATAATAAAGAACTTAAAAAGGAGATAGAAAATATTAATAGCTCAGGAATTGAAAAGATTAACCAGTTTGATGAAAATGGGAAACAAGGAAAATGGTTAGAACTAAGAGAAAATACATATAAATGTGAGGGTATATATGTTGATGATAAAAAGAATGGACCTTGGATTGAAACTTTTGGGGATTGGACCTTTAAAGGAAACTATAAAAATAATGAAAGAGATGGAGAATATATTGTAACATCAACTACTAAAGATTTAAAAAATATTATAATTGAAAAAGGGCAATATCTTGAAGGTAAATTAGATGGAAATATTAAAATATATAATGATTTTAGTGAATTAAAATATGAAAGAGAATATTCAAAAGGTCTTTTGAAAAAAGAAACTGAATTTTTAAAAAATCAAATTTTTAAAGAAACAGAATATAAGATTGATAATAGTTATGATTATAAAGAGTATTACACTAATGGGAAATTACATTATCATAGCACTCCAAATTTAAATGAAGAATATTATAACAATGGAATAATCAAGCAAAGTATAGAAAAAAATGGTATTGGTAATTTTTATGATGAACAAGGAAACCTAACTTCATCATATAAAACATTAGACTTTGAGTTAAAAGAAAAAATTAACTCTCTTTCTAAAGATGAAAGTAATATTAATCCTTGGAGCAAAGGAAATGATAATGATAAATCAAATGCTTGGACTGAGAAAATTAACTCTGATAAAAATAATCAGTGGGAAAGATAATGGTAAACCGTCAAGTTGACGGTTTACTTTTTTTTTGACTTTTATAAAAATATATGGTATTTTATTTTTATAGAATTTGAGTTTAATGTAACTTCATTTAAAATATTCTAATATGGATATTTTATCTGATAAATTTTGTTACCTTGCTATTTTTTAGTAAATTAAAATTCCAAATTCTTTTTTACCTAAAGAGAAGGGATTTTTTCCTTCTTTTTTATTTTTTCTCAAAAAATACTGTTTTTTGAGAAGGTTTTATGATATAATATTGATATACAATTTTATAATTTTTTCGTAGGAAAAGAGAAGAACTCAAATGCCTACAACTATTTAGGAAGGTT
>OGCV01000317.1_pt1 | contig 21435 bp, 16 predicted proteins | sample 1570201 | NCBI WGS metagenome assembly OGCV01 (sample SAMEA2582162, study PRJEB24529) | metagenome
GGAGTTACTTGAAAATTTATTTGTTTTTTCCACCAACACTATTTGACAAAGAGCCTTTTTTTCTTTGAACACAAAAAGACTGATTCTAAACGAATCAGTCTTTAAAAATTTTTTACTATTTAGTTGGTTTCATTTGTGGGAATAGTAATACATCTCTAATAGATTCAGATTGAGTTAATAACATAATTAATCTATCTACTCCAATTCCCATTCCTCCTGTAGGTGGTAATCCATATTCTAGAGCTTCTACGAAGTCATCATCAATTACTGGAGTTGCTTCATCGTTTCCTCTTTCAGCTTCTTCAACTTGATCTTCAAATCTTCCTCTTTGATCTGCTGGATCTTGTAATTCTGAGAAAGCATTTGCATATTCTCTAGCATCTATAAATAGCTCAAATCTATCTGTAAATCTTGGATCTTCTTCATTTCTCTTAGAAAGTGGAGAAATTTCTACTGGATGTCCATATACAAATGTAGGTTGAACTATTGTTTCTTCACATTTTTCTTCAAAGAATTGGTTTACTACGTGTCCTACTGTATTCATGTGTGGAGCTACTTCTACATGATGCTCTTTTGCTAAAGCTTTAGCTTCTTCAAAAGTCATATCTTTGTTCCAGAAGTCAACACCTGTGATCTCTTTTATTAAATCTACCATGTGTACTCTTTTGAAGTTTTCAAGAACTAAAGTTTTTCCATTATATTCAACAGTTGTAGTTCCTAGAACTTTTTTAGCTAGAGTTGTGATAATCTCTTCAGCTAAATCCATCATATCTGTGTAATCAGCATAAGCTTGGTACATTTCGATCATTGTAAATTCTGGGTTGTGTCTTGTATCCATTCCTTCATTTCTGAAGTTTCTTCCTAGTTCGTAAACTCTTTCAAGTCCTCCAACTATAAGTCTTTTTAAGTATAGTTCTGGAGCTATTCTCATATATAGATCCATATCTAGTGTGTTATGGTGAGTAATAAATGGTCTAGCTGCTGCTCCTCCAAGAATTGGGTGCATTAATGGAGTTTCAACTTCTAAGAATCCTTTATTATCAAGGATTTCTCTTATTCCACTGATGATTTGAGTTCTTTTGATGAAAGTGTCTCTTACATCTTTATTCATTATTAAGTCTACATATCTTTTTCTATATCTAGTTTCTACGTCTGTTAATCCGTGGAATTTTTCAGGTAGAGCTCTTAAGTTTTTAGAAAGTAATTCTAATGAGCTTGCTCTTAAAGTAAGTTCTCCAGTTTTAGTGATGAAGATTTCTCCTTCTACACCAATTATATCTCCTACTCCAATTTTTTTAACTACTTCAAATACTTTTTCTCCAAGTGCATCTTGTCTTAAATATACTTGAATTCTTCCTGAACGATCTTCTATATGTGCAAATACAGCTTTTCCTTTTCCTCTGTATGCCATTATTCTTCCTGCAGTTTTATATATTAAGTTTTCCTCAGGAGTATGAGTTAAGATGTCCCCTACCATGTACTTCTTATCGAACTTATGCCCAAAAGGGTTTACTCCTAATTCTTTTAACTCGTCTACTTTTTTCCATTGTTCCATGACTAAGCTCTCTTTAGCCACTCTGTCAAAATATCTTTCCATGGTTCTCTCCTTATAAATTTATTTTAATTTAAGCAAATATATACTACTTTTTGTACTCCAAGAAGTATTAGGATAATTTTGTCTTACATAAGTAAAATAATTTCTTGCTTCTTCTTTGTTTCCAAGATTTGCATAGGCTATTGCCATATTATAATATATTTCTGCCTTTTTGTCATTGCTTTTTTCTAAAGATAGTGCTTTCTTAAAGTTTTCCACTGCCTTTTTATAGTTTTCAACTTGTATACTACTTTGACCTATATAATAGTATAATTGATTACTTTCTTCATAATCCTTATTAATCTCACTTGCTCTTTGGAAGTGTACAAGTGCTTCTACATAGTTTCCATTGTTATAGCTACTCTCTCCATTTGATAGGAAATTTTTAAATTGTGTATAATTTTGATTTTCTATATTCTCCATAGCATTTTCCATAGTTCCGTCACTAGGAGCAAATATTCCGAAAATTCCTCCTAATATCTCTGGAGAAACTCCCTCTATTGTTCCATTGATATATTGGTTTCCTTTATTGATATCTCCATTTTTCAGATACCAATTTCCAATAAATTCAGCTAACTCTTTACTAGGATTTGTTTTAAAATATTTCTCTAGAAACTCAACTTCATCTCTACTAGCTACACTTTTAGTAGTAATTATATTTTTTAAAGTTTCATTTAAAATACTATTTTCTTCACTGAACTCTAACATCATAGAATCAAGTTTTATATTTTTATCTCCTGAAAGAGAAAGTGCATCTATTATACTTAATTTATCATGTTCATCAAGATTTCCAAATTTCTTTAAGAAATTAAGTTCCTCTTTAACGATTCTATTATTTCCAGCTTTACTTGCCACTTCCATTAACATAAAAGAGATCTCCTTATCTCTAAAGCTATCTGGAAATGCGATTCTATGTAAAGCAACACTATCTTGTAGTAATTTTAAATTACCCATAGCGTAATTTTTTAGAATTATATCATAATTATTTTGTTCCGTAAATCTATATTTTAATTTATTTGATATTGTAATTCTTCTAGTTATACCTCCTAGAGAGCTTAATTCAACCTCAAAATCCCCTTGGTATATACTTCTAAACACAAGATTTGTTCCTTTTATTCCCAATTCATAAGAGATATTTTTAGGGTAACTTAAAAGTTTAAAATCATCCTCAACTTTTAAAGGAATTATTAAGTAATCTCCTACATATACTTCAAAGTTGCTTCCATTATATCTTTCTGAATAACTTTTTGTTTTTCCTGTTTTTAAATTTTGAGAAATAACCTGTAATAATCCTGGTGCATCTGTTGTAGTTAATACTATACTCTCTTGTTCTAAAGGAGCATTTTCCCCACTTATGCTACTCCAAATATTGTCTATATCAGTTTTTTGAGGAAGTCCAGTACAACTATACATAGTTAACAAAATTAATAAAAATCCTATTATTTTCATTTTTCCTCCCAATTATTAAAATAGGGCAAAATTTATATGCCCTATCTCAAATAGTTTAATACTCTTTAATAGTTATAGAGATAAGATTTACCTCTTCTCTTCCATCTAATATCCTATAAGTGAAATCTAAGATATTATCTTTATAACTTATTTTTTCTCCTTTTAAAGAGAACACCTTTTTAAAACCCTCACCATAATATACAAACTCTGTTTCTCTTTTCATATCTACATCTAAAATAGTAGCAATACCATTGTTATCTCTATCAATAATCACTCTATCTTCTAAAACAGAGATTTTACATTTTCCAAGTTTACTAAGATACTCATATTCAATAGCTTCAGATGTTTCAGTTTTTTTCCCTGTCACTATCTCATAACTTTTCTCATTATAACTATCAAGACTTCTAATAATAAATCTACTCATTAATAATAATCCTCTTCATCTCCATCATAGTAATCTTCATTATCAAATTTATCTCCGTAATCTTCATCTTCTCTATCGTAGTACTCATCTTCTTCATAGTCCCCAATATCTTCTCCTAAAAGATATTCCTCTTTCCAATAGTCGATTACTTCACTAGCATCTCCATCATCTAAGATTTCAAGTTCCTCTTCATCCTCATCATAAAGGAATACATGAACATCCCCATCAAAATCCTCTGCTATAATATACTCCTTATCCCCCATTATAACATTCTCTAGTACATGTAATTCATACTCCTCATCATCGATATCATAATAAAAAGTTTCTCCTTGTGAATACATAACTTCTTCCCTCCTAAAATTTTTTTAACTTAACATTATAATTTTATGATATTTTATAATTATTTATGATATTTTGTATTTTTTAATATGCTAAACCATCTATAGATTTGTTCTGTTAAAATAAGTCTCATCAATTGGTGTGGAAATGTCATCTTTGAAAAACTAAGTTTCATTTGTGAAGCTCTTCTTACACTTTCAGAGACCCCATATGAACCTCCAATGATAAAATTAATACTACTTACACCATTGATAGTTAATCTTTCTATCTCCTCAGCCATCTCCTCTGATGAATAATTTTTTCCTTGTATATCTAACAATATATTATATCCACCTATTTTTTCAAGAGTTTTTAAAATTTCCTCTCCCTCTTTCTCAATAGATATATTTCTATTATTGTCATTTCCATCTTCTTTAAGTTCTATAATTCTCATTTTAGCAAAAGATTGCATTCTTTTCAAGAACTCATTTATTCCATCTATAATATATTTCTCTTTTACCTTTCCTACACATACAATAGATATGTTCAAAATTTTCTCCTTTTCATATTTTTATTATATTTATTTTCTTTTAAATAATTTTTCCAAATCATTCATTGTTATTTTTATTATGATCGGTCTACCGTGAGGACAAGTATATTCACCTATCTCATGAAGTTTTTCTACCATAATTTCCATCTCTTCTTGTGTCAGTTTTTCATTTGCCTTTACAGCTCCTCTACAAGACATTGAAATTATTATATTCTCCCTTATATCCTTAGATTTATCCTCTTTTAAATTTCTTAAAATTTCTCTAAAAATATTCTCAATACTATCTCTAAAATTCATTATTGGAACTGCTCTAATTAAAATCTCATTATCTCCAAATTCATCTATCTCAAAACCAAATTTTGTAAAACTATCTATATTTTCAAAAACAAGCTCTCTCTCTCTAGGATCAACTAATACCCTTATGGGTACTAATAATTGTTGACTACTAACCTCTTTATTAGAGTATTCCTCTTTTAAATTTTCATAAAGTATTCTTTCATGAACTATATGTTGATCATAGATCTCTAATATTCCATCTCTTTCAACTAAAATGAAAGAATTAAATATTTGTCCCAATACTTTAAAATCTATCTTTTTATTTTTCTTCTGAAAATTATTATCTTTTTTTTCTAATTTTTCCTCTTTTATATCTTCTCTAATTAGTTTTTCTTCTTCAATATTTTCAATTATTTTTTCTTCTTTTTTCTCTTTTCCTAGCCAGTTAAAACTATTTTCACTATCATTTACTTCAAATTCTTCTATTTTTTTATTTTCAATAGGAGTTTTTTGGGGAATTTCGAGAGCTCTCGAAATATCTTCCTTTAATTTATTCTCCTCTTTTCTTTCAACTAGCTTATCATTTATCTCTTTTTTCTCATATTTTTCAACTTTTATATCTTCAAATTGCTTATTCTCTGCTTTTAATGGAATAAATTTTGAAAATTCAGTAAAATCTAAAAAATTATCCTCTTTTTTCTCTTCAAAAGTTGGAGATACAAAATTATCATCTCTTTCAAAACTATTCTCTATCTCTTTCAATATTTTTTCATATATAAATTTCTCATCAGAGAATTTTACAATTTTTTTAGAAGGATGAACATTTACATCAACTTCCTGTGGATCTATCTCTAAAAATATTATTGCAAAGGGATATCTTCCTTTCATAAGTTTAGTGTAATATCCATCTATTACTGCATTCTCTATCAATTTAGATTTTACCATTCTACCATTTACAAAGGTAAAGATAGAGTCCTTTGTTGATCTATATAGAGAACCATTTCCTAAATATCCCATAGAAAATTTCTTACAATTTTTTAAAACATTATTTCCAAAAATCTCTACTACTGCATTGTCCAAACCATTTCCAGTAGTTTTTATACTTACCTTATCATCTAATATCAAAGTTATAGCTACATCTGCATTACCTAAAGCCTCTTGTATAACAATATCTTTTATATTCATATATTCAGTTGTAGCTTTTCTTAAAAATTTTAATCTTGCAGGAGTATTGAAAAATAGATCTTTTATCTCTATTGTAGTCCCTCTATTTCTCTGTATCTCTTTAAGTCCTGTAATCTTTCCACCGGATACATTTACTGTTGATCCTATTGATGATTCTTCGTCTTTTGAAGAAAGTATCATCTTAGAAACTGCTGCTATTGATGATAAAGCCTCACCTCTAAAACCATATGTAAAAAGATTATACAGATCCTCTTTCTTTCTAATTTTACTTGTAGCATGTCTTTCTACTGACATTAAGAGATCTTCTTGTGACATTCCCTTTCCATCATCACTTATTATTACATACTTACCACCATTTTTTACATCTATCTTTATATTTTTACTACCAGCATCTAAAGAGTTTTCCAACAATTCTTTTATCATACTTGCAGGATTTTCAACTACTTCTCCAGCTGCTATCATATTTGAAACTGATTCATCTAATACCTTAATTAACCCCATTTTTCACCTCCTTAAAAAACAATATACTGCTTTTCATTATCTAACATATTTCATATAATTTCAATAGCTTTTTTTAATTTTTTTAAAATTAGTTGCCATTTTCTTTTTATTTTGTCATAATTATATTGTAATATTCTACTAGATTTTTAAGAGGTGCTTTATAATGAAAAAAATCTTTATACTTCTATTTTTTATATTAAATATAAATATTTTTAGTTATAACTATGATGATTATTCAATATTTATTCAAGGAAAAAATGCTTATGAGCAGAAAGATTATGTTACAGCTCAAGAGAGTTTTGAAACCTTAATGAGAAGTTTTGATTACTCTCCCATCTTAAAAAATAACTATGCCTTTTATTTTATTGGAATGACATATTATCAACTAGAAGATTATGAAAAAGCTGTTCACTATCTCCAAAAAGCTGTTTTTAATTACAACAACTCTTTTTTAGGAAAAGATTCCAAAATAGAAAAAAATAGATATTTAGCTGAAAGAGATTACTCTTTAGGAGATGCTCTATTTAAAATAGGTAACTATGAATTAGGTGAAGTATATTTACAAAGATTAGATTATAATTATTACTCTCCTATATCTAGTTTTTTTGAGGAAAAAGCTCTTTCATTACTTTTAAAACAAGATTCTAAATTCAAAGATTATTATAATTTAAAATTTAATATTGATTTAAAATCAGCTGATAATCTATCTAATGATAAACTTTTAAAAGTTACAGAGTTTTTTCACAGCCAAAAAAAATACAAAGAAGCTATATATACAGGTAAAAAAATTCTTTCCTCTTCTTCAAATGATCTTGAAATAAAAGAGAAAGCTATTGTTGAAATTTTTAGAATATATCTAGAAAATAGAGAATACAAGGAAATTATTGAGCTAGCAAATAAATATGATAAAATTTTAAATAGAGACACTCTATTTTTTTATAAAGGGATAGCATATTATAGATTAAAAGATTTTTCAAGATGTCTTTATTTTTTTGAGAATATCAAAGGTGAAAAATATCTCTCTCCATCTCTACTTTATGTAGCTGGTATCTACTACTCTTTTGGAGATTATAATAAAGTGGTTTCAACTATAAATAAACTATCTAAGAGAAATATTATAACTGAAATTCTATTGGCAGATTCCTATTTAAAATTAAAAAAAGAGAGAAAGTTTGAAGAAACTGCTAAAAATATTATAAACAACTATCCAAATTCATATGAGGGATTATTTTTTGCTTTTATCTTAGAAAATAAAAATATTGATCTTAAATCCCATAATGCTACTTTTAAAATAGGATTAATTATTGATAACTTTATAGATTCTACAAAAAAAGATCCTAGTGAAGTTTATGGCAAAATTAATAATCTTGAAATAGAAAAACTGTATGATATAGCAAATTTAAAAGATGAAGAGCTACTAAAAATAGAGCTTCAAAATAGTAGTTTTGTAAATAAATACTCTATTTCAAATGGAATTGCTATTACTAATATTTTAGAAAAAGGAGAGTTTTATGATTTAGCATATAAAAATTCTTCTGACTATAGAAAAGAGTTCTTTAAATATAAAGATCTTATGAGATATAACTATCCTCTGTATTATAAAGAGATTGTTGATAGTTGCTCTAAGAAATATGATATTCCACAGGAACTTATATATACAACTATGCTTTTAGGTAGCAAATTTAATAAAGATGCTATCTCTAAAAATTCTAAAATTGGATTGATGCTGATTCCTTTTAAACATAAAGATGAATTTAATGAACTTTTAAAGCCTGCAATTAATATTGACTTAGGATCTAAAGAGTTAAAAGAACTTCTAAAAAAATATCATGGAGATAAATTAAAAACTCTTATTCACTATAATTTTGGAGAGAGTGTAGTAAAAAATATAAAATTTGACTTTGATGGTGATATCAACCTTGATACTATCTCTAACCCTCAAGAGAAATATGAGATTCAAGATTTGATTATCACATATATTTTCTATAAAAAATTATATAATTTTTAAAAAGGAGAAAAGATGCGTGATACTAGATGGATTTATAAAAACAGTTCCAATGAAATATATAACAATTTTAATTTAGATAAAGATATTACCACTCTACTTTATAATAGAGATATTATAGCTGGTGAAGATATAAAAACTTTCCTATATGGTGGAGTTGAGGATATTACCTCACCTTTTTTGTTAAAGGATATAGATAAGGCAGTTGAAAGATTAGAGATAGCCAAAGAAAAAGGAGAACCTGTTTGGATATATGGAGATTATGATGTAGATGGAATTACATCTGTTTCCCTTTGTTATCTTGCACTTAAAGAGCTTGGTTACAATGTAAAATATTATATTCCTCTTAGAGATGAAGGTTATGGACTAAATATTGAGGCTCTCAATTATATAAAAAGTGAAGGTGGAACTCTTGTTATCACTGTTGACTGCGGAATCTCGTCTCATAAGGAGATTGCTCATGCTAATGATATTGGAATTGATATTATTGTTACAGATCACCATGAGATAAACAATGGAAATCCCCCTGCTTTTGCAGTAATCAATCCTAAAAGAGAGGATAATGAGTATAAGTTTAAATATTTAGCTGGAGTAGGAACAGCTTTTTTCCTTATCTCTGCTCTTTTTGAAAAAAACAATTTAAAAGATGAATTATATAAATATCTTGATATTGTAGCTATTGGAACTGTTGCTGATATTGTTCCTCTGCTAAAAGAGAATAGAATCTTTGTAAAAGAGGGATTGGAATATTTAAGAAGAAGTAAATGGCTTGGAATTAATATGCTTATTAAAAAGATCTTTGAAGACTATGAGACTAGAAAATTTAATACCTATGATATAGGATTTATAATTGCTCCTATATTCAATGCTGCTGGAAGACTTGAAGATGCTAAAAGAGCTGTTGAGCTTTTTATTGAAAAGGATCATAGAGTCTGTTCAACTATAATTAGTGAACTTCTTAGTAAAAATAGCGAGAGAAAAGAGATTCAAGAGGATATTTTTCAAAAAGCTGTGGAAAAAATTGAAAATGAAAAACTCTACGAAAATGCTATCCTTATAGTTGGAGAGGAAGGATTTCATCACGGAGTAATCGGAATTGTAGCCTCTAAAATTTTAGATAGATATTATAAACCTACAATTATTATGGAGATAAAAAAAGATGAAGGGATTGCCACTGCCTCTTGTAGAAGTATTGAAGGATTTAATATTATAGAGGCACTTAATAATTTTTCAGATCTTCTATTAAAATATGGGGGACATAGTGGAGCTGCTGGTTTCTCTATTAAAATTGAAAATATCCCTGAATTTTCAAAAAGATTAAATGAGTATGCTGAAAAAACTATTTCAGATATAGCTTTTGTAAAGCCAATTAAGATAGATAAACCTTTAGCTTTCTATAAGATCTCCTATGATTTTCTTGATAAGATCTCTCTACTTGAACCCTTTGGTTTTGGAAACTCGTCTCCTATCTTCTCTTTAAATAACTGTCAATTTGATAATTTAAGATTGATAGGAAAAGATAGAAAGCATATTATGTTAAATATTATAAAAGATGGTTATGAGTTTAAAAATTGTGTTTGGTTTAATAGTGATGATATCTTTGAAGAGTTAGTTTCTCTTACAAATATAGATATAGCTTTTAAATTGAAACTTGAAACTTTTAAAGATAAGTATCAATATAAGATTTTTATTGAGGACATAAAAGAGAGTATAAATATTGAAAATAGCACTATACATAATTTTGACCTATATGATACTACTTTCCCAATAGAAACTGTAATATATACAAGAAGAAAATTGGAGTCTAATGAGTTAAAACTAGCTTTTTCAGATGCTGGAATCACTGTTGCCAATAACAAAATGTATCTAGGCACATTGGATAACTCCACAGAATATCTTCTTACATCTTTAAAAAATATGTACAATCTTGATTTTAATGTTAAGTTAAAAGATGTTATTATGAAAGATGAAAACTACAATGTACATATTTTAATTGATAAAGCTTACTTTTTCAAATCCTATGCTATTAAACAAGGAGAACTTTTTAAAGAGATTAAAAACTTTTTAATTCAAGAGTTTCAATATAACTCTATTCAGAAAAAAATATTAGCCTCTATATTTAAGGAGAAAAAAAATATTGTTGCATATATGAAAAGAGGAAGAGGAGTACAAACTATAATTCAAACAATAGGATTATATTTTAAAAATATCAACGAAAGAGCTCTATTAATAACAGAGGAAAGTGTCAATCAAAAAACTTTATCTTGTGTAGATATAAGTAATAAATATTCAGACAGTTTTGATTTTTATATTCTTTTAAATCCAACTATGGATATGATTAAAAAAGTTATCAATAAAAGAGTTTTAATAATTTCAGAGGAAAATAATCTCAATATAGAAAATATTGAGATTATTAAAGACTCTTTCTCTATTCCAGAAAATATAATCTTCTCCTCTGAAAATGAAATTTTAAATAAACAACATATTTTCTCTAAAAAACTTACATATGAAGAGAAAAAAACTGTTATAAAAAATTTTTCAAAATATAAAACTATCTATTCTACTGAAGATATTTTATGTTATCTATAAATTATTTTTTTATCATGCCACCTATACTTTGATAGATTGTATTCTCTATCTTTATCAATTGATATTTAGAGTTGATAATATTAAGTCTTGATGATGCCTCATCATTGAGACTTAATAACCACTCTCTAAGTTCTACCTTTCCATTTTCATATTTTCTTTCATAATTAATAGCAATCTCATTATCATATTCATTAATATTTTTCAAATTAATATAATTTTCCTGCTCTTTAACATATAGAAAATAGTTATAATCTATCTCGTTAAGAGCTGTAACTATCCCCTGTTGAAAATTCAATTTTGCCTCTTCATATTCAGCACGACTAATTTTTATATTCCACTTAATCTCATTCCAATTGAGAAATGGTAAATTTATACTTACACTTCCTAAAGCTACTGGTGTTTTTAAACTGTTATTAAGTTTATCACTGCTTGAACTAAGAGCAGAACTTATAGTTATATTAGGATAAAGTTGTTTCTCACTGGCAACTGCATCTTTAAAAGTATTTTTTAATCTATATTCACAAGCTTTTATATCTGGACGATTAGCAACTATATTCAATGGCACATCTAAATTTACTCTTAGATTTTTAACTTCCAATATATCTCTATACTCTATTTTTAACTCATTATCTGGTTTAAGATTTAAAAGATTACGTAAAAGTGATTCCTGCTCCTTTTTATCCTTTTCATAAGATATAAGAGTATTATTGCTTCTAATTACCTCTCTTTCAGCTTGCTTTTTATCTAAAATACCTACTGTTCCATATCTCAATTTATTCTCAACTATTTTTTCTATGTCCAAATAGTTTTTACTCATATTTTTATTGATCTCTATATAGTTTTCAAGATAGATTATAGAAAAATATGAATCAATTATACTATTTATCAAAGTTAATTTTGTTTTCTCATAATCTTCAACAGTTGCTTTATACTCCCACTCTTGAGCATCTTTCATATCTCTCAATCTCTGCCAAAGATCAACTTCATAGCTTATATTAAAACTTCCAGAATGATTTATACTTGAACTATTACCACTCTCTATATTTTTAGAAGCACTAGAATTTAAATTTCCACTAAACTCAGGAACTAAATCACTTCCAATAATTTTAGCTTGATACAAAGCTTTATTAATATTTATAGCTGCCTTTGCTAAATCTCTGTTATTCTTTAATCCCAATTCTATTAAATTATTTAATTGTAAATCCCCATAACTTTCCCACCATCTACCATCAATAGTATAATTTTTCGATAATTCTTTATAAGCTTCTATCTCCCTATCTATTTTTTCATAATCTTTTTTTAAATTACTACAACTTCCTAGGATAACTCCTAAAGCTATTAAAATAATAATTTTCTTCTTCATAATTCTCCTTTACTAATCTCTTGAAAGAGCATTTATTGGATCAAGTTCTGAAGCATTTTTTGCTGGCATATAACCAAAAATAACTCCTATCATAGTTGAACATAAAACTGCTGCAATGATTGAAAAAATTGAAAAAACCATAGTGAAATTTTTTACAAAAATATTAAATACAATTCCAAAGGCAACTGAAATTCCAACTCCTAAAACTCCCCCAATAAGACATATAAGTATCGCTTCAATTAAAAACTGTTGTAGAATATTTCTCTGTTTTGCACCAATTGCCATTCTTATTCCTATCTCTCTTGTTCTTTCAGTAACAGATACTAACATAATATTCATAACCCCTATACCACCTACCACAAGGGAGATACAAGCTATACATGATATAAGAAGTTTCATTGTATTAGTAGTACTTTCAACAGTTTTTTTCAATGTATCCACATTCATTATGAAGAAATCCTTTGCCTTATGTCTTACTGTAAGAATATTTGTTACATCTTTTTCAGCTATCTGCATATCGACATTATCTTTTATCTTCATAGTAATTGAGCTTATATGATTATCACCTATTATTCTGTTCATAGCAGTTGTATATGGAGTATATAAAATAAGATCACTACTATTCATTGACATATTATTTTTAGTTATTACACTTCCTATTATCTTCAATGGTCTTTTATTAAATATTAAAATCTCTCCAATAGGATTTCTATCTTTAAATAGTTGAGATCTACTGTTTTCATCTATCACTACAACTTGGCTACCATTTATAACATCATCTCTATTAAAGAGTTTTCCTAAATCAACTTCTAACCCCTTTACATTAAAATACTCCTCTCCTACTCCTCTTAAAGAAGCTGTATAAGCTTTATTCCCGTATGTAAGTGTTCCACTTCCATTGACATTTGGTGTTACACTCTCTGTATAAAACTGTTTTTTCAAAAAATCTGCATCTTTTATTGTAAGGTTTCTTTTTTTATTTGCATTTCTATCCCCTCTACCTCTACCATTAAAAATATCTAAAGTATTTGTTCCTAAAGAGTTTATATTACTTAATATTTTCTGTTGTGAGCCATTTCCCAATGCAACAACACATATTATTGATACTATTCCAATTATTATCCCTAACATTGTAAGTAGAGACCTCATCTTATGAGCAACTATAGCATTTATTGCCATCTTTAAAGATTCTAAAAATTGAGCTTTAGAGTAAAAAAGATTTTTTTTCACACTATTTATCTTTTGAGTTGAACTCTCAACAACTTCCTTTTCAAATTTTTTTATACTATCATTATATATCTCTCCATCTTTAATCTCTATAACTCTATTAGCATAGTTTGCAATATTTTTATCATGAGTTACCAAGATAATTGTATGCCCCTCTTTATGAAGATCAGTCAATATCTCCATTACCCTCTCTCCACTTTTAGAATCCAAAGCTCCAGTAGGCTCATCAGCTAAAATTATCTCCCCTCCATTCATAAGAGCTCTAGCTATCGATACTCTCTGTTGCTGTCCTCCAGAAAGTTGATTAGGTTTATTTTTAATCTTCTCTCCTAAACCTAATTTTATTAAAAGCTCCTCAGCTCTACTATTTCTCTTTTTTTCAGAAACCCCAATATAAATAGCTGGCAATGCTACATTTTCTTGAGCTGTTAAAGTTGAAATAAGATTATATCTTTGAAATATAAATCCAAATTTTTGCTGTCTTAACTCTGATAACTCATCTTTAGAAAAATTACTTATCTCTCTTCCATCTACCTTATATGAACCATCTGTAACTCTATCTAAACACCCTAATATATTCATTAATGTAGATTTTCCAGAACCTGACTGCCCTATTATTGCTATAAATTCACCTTTTTCTATTTCAAAAGAGATGTCTTTTAATACATGAACTCTATTTTCTCCCTCACCAAAATATTTATTTATATTTTTTATCTCTATTATCTTCTTCAATTTTTATCCTCCTTAAAATCTTGGTGGACGAGTTGATTGACTTATTCCCTCTCCTGCTTTCATCTCAGTTAAAATTACCTTTTCCCCTTCTCTTAACCCAGATTTTATCTCTGTATTAAGATCATCATTTATTCCAATTTCAACCTCTTTTTCTTCAACTACTTCCTTTTCTCCTAAAGTTCTTACATAGTATTTACCCCCTTTTTTATAAAGTGCTGTTGTAGGGATAAATATTACATCTCTAGCCTCAGCTACCTTTATTGTATTGGTAGTTGTCATACCTATTCTTAAATTATTATCTGTATTATCTACTATAACATTAGCATAGTAATAAACAGCCTCTGTATCACTTGCTGATTCTTCATACTCATCATCTGTCAATGTTGTAGTTGCTGGGTCTATAGAGTCTATCTTAGCCCTATACACTTTTTCTGGTAAAGATAGTATTGTAAACTCTACCTCTTGCCCTTTTCTTAATTTAGTTATATCTCCTTCAGATATTTCAGGTTTTATCAGCATCTTCTTCAAATCTGCAACTTGTACTATTGTTGGAGCACTTTGCATACTGTTTACTGTTTGCCCCTCTGAAATTGGAATTGAAACTATAACTCCATCTATTGGAGAATTAATAATTGTATATGAAAGATCTGTTTCAGCAATTTTTACCTCTATCTTTGCTTGTTTTATTAACTCTTCCAATTCACTTACTCCACTTTTTGCATCTGCATACTCCTGCTTTGCTGTTTCATACTCATCTTGTGAGATAGATTTTACTTTATATAAATTGCTTGCTCTATTGTATTTTGATTTTTTTACCTCTAAATTTACCTTTTTACTTTCCAACTGCTTTTCATATGATGATAATTGAGATTTTGCCTTCTCTAAGTCATTTTCCTGTGTCATAGAATCAATAGTAGCTATAAGATCTCCCTTTTTCACCTCTTGCCCTAAAACTACATTTAACTTTGTTATTCTTCCACTTACTTGTGCCCCAACCTCTACCCTATTATTACTTCTAATAGTTCCAGTAGCTATAACAGTTTGTGCTATATTTCCTCTTCTTACTTCATCAGTTAAAAATATAGTTTTTTCCTCTTTTCCTGAAAATTTTTTAAAAATAAAAAATAAAACCAATATACTACATATACAAATTGCTATTTTTTTCTTCATTTTTGCTCCTCTCTTTTTAACTATCTTTTTATTTAACATATTATAATTATTTTTTACGGCGTGAAAATGTCAAAAAATTTTTTATTTATATATAATAAACCTTTAAGTAGGGTTAGAGTCAAGAAAATTTTATATTAAAAAACTGCTGCAAATTGATAATTTTAAACTATCAACTTACAGCAGTTTCTGTAATTCTTAATATTATTTTTTATAAAATTATTTTATTCTTTAATCCATTTCTTGTAAATTGCATCAACGATAAGTCCAATAGCATTATCTCCAGATACGTTACAAGCAGTACCAAAAGAATCTTGTGTAATGTAAAGAGCAATCATTATAGCTTGAAGTTCTTCAGTTCCAAGTCCAACCATATAAAGGAAAGGAAGAGCAGTCATAATAGATCCTCCAGGAGCTCCAGGAGATGCAACCATTGCTATTCCAAGAGTAGCTATAAATGGAACTACTGTATTGATTGAAATAGGAAGTCCATTCATCATACAAACTGCAGTTGCACAAGCTGTAATTGTTATCATTGAACCTGCCATATGAATATTTGCACATAGTGGTACAACAAAGTTACGAATCTCTTCAGATATTCCATCAGCTTTAGCACACTCAAGGTTTACAGGAATTGTTGCTGCTGAAGATTGAGTTCCTACCGCTGTTGTATATCCAGGAATTTGATTTTTTAGAAGCATAAGTGGGTTTTTCTTAGAGATTCCACCAGCTACAAAGAAAGCAAAAACTAAGTATAGTAGGTGCATAATAATTACTATGATAAATACTTTCCAAAGAATTCCTAAAATTGCAAAAGTTTTTCCTGAACGAGTCATATCTATAAAAGTTCCACAGATATATAATGGTAGGAAAGGAACTATAATAGTATGTAAAACTTTATTGATAATAGCTGAGAAATCTTTCATAAAGTCATATAAAGTGTTTCCAATCTCTTTTCCTCTCATTGTAGACATACATAATCCAAGGATAAATGCAAGAAGTACTGCTGCTAATGTATCTAGTATTGGAGTAACTGAAAGACTAAGATATGGAGCTACTGAAATTCCAGCTGTTTTTGCAATTCTCTCTAATGCTTTTGGATCCATAAAGCTCATAAACAGACTATTTGCTACAAAGAAAGATACAGAACCTGCAATTAAAGTCGAAGCATAAGAGATTGCAGCTGTGATACCAAGAAGTTTTCCTGCTCCTTGAGTTAAGTCAGCAATTCCCATTGTAACAAATGCTAAAATCATCATAGGGATAACAAATTTTAAGAACATACTGAATAAGCTAGAAGCTGTAACTATTAAACGTCCAACCCACTCAGGAAGATACATTCCAATAAGAATACCTAAAATAATACCAATAATTAGTTTTGGTACAAGACCAATTTTGATTTTTTGTTTTTCCATTTTTCCACCTCATAATAATATTTAAATTTTAATACTTAAAAAATTCTTAATTATTTAAATAGTTTTTTCATTATTTTATAATTGACTTTATAAAATAATTTTCTTTTATGTTCGAACGCATTAACAATAATACACCAAATAAGAGAAAATTGCAAGTATTTATAATACTTTTTTTTGAAATTGAACAAAAATAATTTTTATATTTTTATAAAATAATGAAAATATATAAAATAAATTTTTTATTGATCATATAAAAAAATTTTCTTTTTAAATATATTTGCTTTTTTCTTTAATTACTACTCTTCTTCAAATTTTCTTAATTTCTTTTTTTTATTTATATTTTTAATTTTTAAATTATATTTTGTTTATAAAAGAAAAAGAGCTGTAAAGATTAATGAACAAAAATCATCAATCTAAACAGCTCCCATCTATTTAATTTACTTTTATTTTATTAATATATCAACTATATCTATTTTCTTCTCTTGTAATCCATTCTCTAATAAAAACTCTTGAGTATTTACCAAATCTTTAATATCACTCTCTTTTATCTCACTATTAAAATCATATAATGGATAAAGTTCCAATACCTCTTTCTCTGTTAAACCTGTATCTTCTGCAGTTATCTTAATAGCCTCATCAAAATTTGTATCAATAAACTTAACTGTATCATCATTTACTTTTAAAAATCTTTTTACTAATTCAGGATTCTCTTTTAAGAATTTTCCACTTACTGCTGTCACTACCAATCCTTCAACTAATCCCTCTCCATTTGTCACCACTGTTGCTCCATTTTTCATAGCTTTTAAAGCTACTGGTCCTGCAAGAAGTGCTGCATCTACACTTCCACCTTGTAAAGCTGCCATAGCTTCTGGAAGTCCCATATTAATAAACTCTATATCCTCAACTTTTAAATCTCCCTTTCCTAAATAAGCTAATAGAAGTTGATGAAGTATTGTTCCCTTTGGTCCTGCTACTTTCTTTCCTCTTAATTCCTCTGGTGATTTAATTCCTGATTTAGTAAGAAGCATAAATCCTTTTGGGGATCTACTATATACATTTGTTATCTTTAAATCAACTCCATTTGATGCTGCTATAATTGCTGATGTTCCTCCTAATGCATGTAGAAAATCTAACTCTCCAGCTGCTAAAGCTTGTGTTTGTTCTGGTCCTGTTGTAAGCTCATGAAATTTTACAGAGATATTATCTTTTTTAAACTCCTTTCCAAACATATCCATATTTTTTTCAAGAATAGATGGAATATTAAGTGGAGATTTTACATAAGTTACATTGATCTCACTTACTTTTTCCTTTCCACAACCTGACATTAAAAGCATTCCAGCTACCCCTAAACCAATTAAAATTTTCTTTATCATTTTTACCTCCAAATTTAACTATTTATTTTATTTAAAATCTCTTTTTTTAACCTGATCAGTTGAATATCCTCAATATCTCTAGGATACTTTTTATCTATCTCATAAGCTGAGATATTTCCATCATTTATCACTACTATATTATGTCCTATGCTTATTGCTTCATCTATATTGTGAGTTACAAATATGATTCCAACTTTTGTTTCCTCATATATTTTTAAAAGAGCGTTTTGAAGTTTTAACCTTGTAAAATAATCTAGTGCAGAGAAAGGTTCATCCATTAATAGAGTGTCTGGAGAATAAGTCAGTGCCCTTGCTATTGCCACTCTCTGTGCCATCCCTCCAGAAAGTTTACTTGGATATAGATTTTTACTTTCTAATAGATCAACCATTTTCAAATACTTGTCATCTCTATCTTTAAATCCATGTATCTCAATATTTTCTTTAACTGTGAGCCAAGGCATCAATCTACTCTCTTGAAATACCATCCCAATTTTAGAACTACTTTTCTCACCATCTTTATTATAGAAATCTATCTCCCCAGAACTTATATTTTCCAATCCAGCTATTATTCTAAGCAAAGTTGTTTTTCCACAACCACTCTTTCCTAAAATTACTGTTATTCTATCATTATATATTTCTAAATTTATATTCTTTAAAACCTCTTTCTCCTTTTCTCTATCTTTAAATATTTTTTTTAAATCTCTAAGTTTATACATATTTTTCACTATAATCACCTCTCTTCTTTTTTAGATAATTGGCAACTAAATATGAAAATAAGTAATCTGTTGCTATTCCTGTTACCCCTATAACTATTATTCCTAACACAACTATATCAGATCTTGAAATCTGTTGAGCATCAAGTATTAAATATCCTATTCCTGAAGATGCTGCTATTAACTCTGCCCCTATTATTGCCCTCCAACTGTATCCTATACCTAATTTTAAGCCTATCAATATATCTGGTATTGAGTTTGGAAGAATAATTTTACAGAAAATATCCTTTTTTGATAGCTTAAAAACCTGTCCTACCTCAATATATTTTTTATCACATTGAGATATTCCTTTTAAAACATTTAAAAATACAGGAAAAAAAGAGGCTAAAACTATTATCACTATTTTAGATGTTTCACCTATTCCAAACCATAATATTATCATTGGTATTAAAGCTAATGGTGGAGTATGTCTTAAAAATTCAAATATACTTTTAAAATATGTATATATCCTTGGAAATGTTCCAAAAAATATTCCTAAAGGAAGGGCTAAAAAAACTGTAATCGAAAATCCTATCCCTATTCTCTTTAAACTTATTCCTATATGCCTTATTAACTTTCCATTTTCTACAAGCTTTAAGAAAGATTCCCAAATTTTTATTGGCGAGGGGATTATATAGCTATTCCATAGATTAAAAATTGATCCTATCCCCCATATAAAAAAGATAATGACAAAAATATATCCTCCCTTTATATTTAATCTTTTCAAATATTATCACCTTCTTCTAAATAATATAAAAATGCTGTCAAGAAGATTCAGCTCCTCTATTCAGCATTTCTATATTAATTTTCTATATTTTATAAGATATATTTATCTAAATTTTCCTCTTCATTCTCTTTCTTAAATATCTTTTTAACAAAGTTCACATCTACATTTACTTTCTTCTTTTCCTCATAAGGTGCTTCATACATAACCTCTCTAAGTAACTCTTCAATTACAGATGCCAATCTTCTTGCTCCAATATTTTCTATCTTTTCATTCATTTGAGCAGTCAATTCAGCAACTCTTTCAATAGCTCCCTTTGTAAAAGTAAGTTCTACATTATCAGTTGCTAACATAGCTTTGTATTGCTCTAAAAGGTTATACTCTACATCTGTTAAAATTTTAATAAAATCTTCTTTCTCAAGATTTTTAAGTTTAACTCTAACTGGAAATCTTCCTTGAAGTTCTGGCATCAAATCAGATGGTGAACTTTGAGTAAATGCACCTGCTGCAATAAATAGAATATGATCTGTTTTAACAGGTCCAAGTTTAGTCATTACAGTACTTCCTTCAACTATTGGAAGTATATCTCTTTGAACTCCTTGTCTTGAAACCTCTCCCTTTCCTACTCCATCTCTCTCTGCTATCTTGTCTATCTCATCAATAAAGATTATTCCGTTATTTTCAACATTATCTATGACTTCTTCATTTAAACTGTCTAAATCTAATTTTTTTTCTACCTCTTCATTAATAAAAATTTCAATAGCATTTTTTACATTAGTAACAAGCTTTCTATTTTTTCCAGTTACATTTGACATCACTTGATCCAATATGCTTCCTATTCCAGATGCCTCATCTCCACCAGAAACAACCTCTATTATAGGCATCTCCATATCTTTTCTTGTTTTTTCTATCTCAATCTCTTGATCATCATAGATTCCTTGGTTTATATCTTCCATTATCTTTTCTTTCTCTTCATCATTTAAAGAGTCATAAGGTTTCAATATTTTAGCAACCTTTTCTAAAGCAATGTTATATACCTCATCTCTCAGATCAATATATTTTTGCTCTTTCATCTTTCTATAAGTTACAGATACAAGATCTTTGATTATACTTTCTACATCTTTTCCTACATATCCAACTTCTGTATATTTAGTTGCTTCAACTTTTAAAAATGGAGCATTGGCAATTTTAGCTATTCTTCTAGCAATTTCAGTTTTTCCTACTCCTGTAGGTCCCATCAAAATTATATTTTTAGGAGTTATTTCCTTTCTCAATTCCTCATTATCTATACTTTTTCTTCTATCTCTATTTCTTAAAGAGATTGCTACATATTTTTTAGCTTCATCTTGTGATATTATATATTTATTTAGTTCCTCAACTATTTTTTGAGGAGTAAGTCCTTTTATCATGTTATCTCCCTCAACTATTTATTTTTTACATATGTTTATTATATCACAAAGTTTGGAAAAGTTTCATACTTTAATTAATAAGATTTTTAGATAGAACCATTTAAAAATGGAATAATATAGTTATATTATTTTTATTAAACTTTATAAGTTTTTCTTCTAATTCCTCTTTAATTATTTAATCTATTTAATGCTTAATTTTTAAAAATTATATAATTAATTTGTAACAATTAGCATTCACCGTTGCCAAAAATCTATAAAAATATAGAAAATTGTTTATTTCCTTCTTCATAGAATCCGATTTTGCCGTAGCTACTTTCGTTTGATATGACTCTCCAAAGGCTTAAATTCGGATACAACGAATCCTACACATTAGCATTTTCTT
>OGCV01000324.1_pt1 | contig 21204 bp, 14 predicted proteins | sample 1570201 | NCBI WGS metagenome assembly OGCV01 (sample SAMEA2582162, study PRJEB24529) | metagenome
CAACAAAAAAGCGGGGAATCCCCGCTTTTTTAACCCCGCAATTTGTAATACGCAGCGTCGATTCAGCCTGCGACGCGATGTTCGACGGCTGGCTGGCTTTTAACTTCTCGGTCAGCAGACGCAGATGATCGCGCAGTTTCGCCATCTCCATTTCATGAGCGGTCACCGTGACGTTCAGTTCTTCAATGGTGATTTCCTGAAAAGCCAGTCGGCTCTCCAGCTCTGCCAGGCGTGCTTCCAATGATAAATCCTGCATGATTCACCTCTTTTGTCGAATGGTCGCCGCGGATTCTACTTAACTTTGCTGCCCGAGACAGCACTCATTTCGCGGTCATCGAAACTAATTTAAACAAAAAGAGTCTGAAAATAGATGATAATAGGGCGTGTCTGTATGTAGATTTGTTCGACAACGCTTTATAGTACCCTTCTGATAATAGTTAACCCTGGGGTGAGATGCCCCGATCCTGGAGATATGGATGAAATCACTGTTTAAAGTAACGCTGCTGGCGACCACAATGGCCGTTGCCCTGCATGCACCAATCACTTTTGCTGCTGAAGCTGCAAAACCTGCTACAACTGCTGACAGCAAAGCAGCGTTCAAAAATGACGATCAGAAATCAGCTTATGCACTGGGTGCCTCGCTGGGTCGTTACATGGAAAACTCTCTAAAAGAACAAGAAAAACTGGGCATCAAACTGGATAAAGATCAGCTGATCGCTGGTGTTCAGGATGCATTTGCTGATAAGAGCAAACTCTCCGACCAAGAGATCGAACAGACTCTGCAAGCATTCGAAGCTCGCGTGAAGTCTTCTGCTCAGGCGAAGATGGAAAAAGACGCGGCTGATAACGAAGCAAAAGGTAAAGAGTACCGCGAGAAATTTGCCAAAGAGAAAGGTGTGAAAACCTCTTCAACTGGTCTGGTTTATCAGGTAGTAGAAGCCGGTAAAGGCGAAGCACCGAAAGACAGCGATACTGTTGTAGTGAACTACAAAGGTACGCTGATCGACGGTAAAGAGTTCGACAACTCTTACACCCGTGGTGAACCGCTTTCTTTCCGTCTGGACGGTGTTATCCCGGGTTGGACAGAAGGTCTGAAGAACATCAAGAAAGGCGGTAAAATCAAACTGGTTATTCCACCAGAACTGGCTTACGGCAAAGCGGGTGTTCCGGGGATCCCACCGAATTCTACCCTGGTGTTTGACGTAGAGCTGCTGGATGTGAAACCAGCGCCGAAGGCTGATGCAAAGCCGGAAGCTGATGCGAAAGCCGCAGATTCTGCTAAAAAATAAGCATTAAGAACCGCCGCCTGACCAGGCGGCGGTTTTTTTATTACAGGCCGGATATAATTAGTGCTGGAAAGCGGAACCTCCGCTGTATTAATTTAGTTACCCGCATCATTAATGAGCCTGCCCTGAAAAGTTAACGACAGGCTCCTGAAAAGGAGTGTTTTTTTTCATGTCCAGGTCGCTTTTAACCAACGAAACCAGCGAGCTTGACCTGCTGGATCAACGTCCCTTTGACCAGAGCGATTTTGATATTCTGAAATCCTACGAAGCGGTGGTGGACGGGTTAGCGATGCTTATTGGCTCCCACTGTGAAATCGTTTTGCACTCTTTGCAGGATCTAAAATGTTCAGCCATTCGCATTGCTAACGGTGAACATACAGGCCGGAAGATTGGTTCGCCAATTACTGACCTGGCGCTACGTATGCTGCACGATATGACGGGAGCGGATAGCAGCGTTTCTAAATGCTACTTTACTCGCGCCAAAAGCGGCGTATTAATGAAGTCCCTGACTATCGCGATTCGTAACCGCGAACAGCGTGTAATTGGTCTGCTGTGCATCAATATGAATCTTGATGTTCCCTTCTCGCAGATTATGAGCACCTTTGTGCCGCCAGAAACCCCGGATGTCGGTTCAAGCGTCAACTTTGCCTCTTCTGTTGAAGATCTGGTTACCCAAACGCTGGAGTTCACCATCGAAGAAGTGAATGCCGATCGCAATGTTTCTAATAACGCCAAAAATCGCCAGATCGTATTGAATCTCTACGAGAAAGGGATCTTCGATATTAAAGATGCGATCAACCAGGTTGCTGACCGCCTGAACATCTCCAAACACACTGTCTATCTCTACATCCGCCAGTTCAAGAGCGGTGATTTCCAGGGGCAAGATAAGTAATGCGTTTTGCCATCGTGGTGACCGGGCCAGCATACGGTACGCAACAGGCGAGTAGTGCTTTTCAGTTTGCGCAGGCGCTGATAGCAGATGGCCATGAGTTAAGCAGCGTCTTTTTCTATCGGGAAGGGGTCTATAACGCTAACCAATTGACCTCTCCGGCAAGTGACGAATTTGACCTCGTACGGGCCTGGCAACAACTGAATGCGCAACATGGTGTGGCGCTGAATATCTGCGTAGCGGCAGCATTACGCCGTGGCGTTGTTGATGAAACGGAGGCCGGAAGACTGGGGCTGGCTTCGTCAAACCTTCAGCCGGGATTTACCTTAAGCGGACTTGGCGCGCTGGCGGAAGCCTCGCTGACCTGTGACAGGGTGGTACAGTTCTGATGAAACGAATTGCGTTTGTTTTTTCTACTGTGCCTCATGGTACCGCTGCCGGGCGGGAAGGTTTAGATGCTTTACTGGCAACTTCCGCGTTAACTGACGAGCTGGCCGTCTTCTTTATTGCTGATGGCGTTTTTCAGCTACTGCCAGGACAAAAGCCCGGTGCGGTGCTGGCGCGTGATTACATTGCCACTTTTAAATTGTTGGGTCTGTACGACATTGAACAGTGCTGGGTTTGTGCGGCTTCACTGCGCGAACGTGGGTTAGATCCGCAGACACCCTTTGTTGTCGAAGCCACGCCGCTCGAAGCAGATGCCTTACGCCGCGAACTTGGCAACTACGATGTAATTTTGAGGTTTTGAGGCGTTTATGCTGCACACATTACATCGCTCACCCTGGCAGACGGATTTTGCTGCGCTGCTGCGTCTGCTCAGTGAAGGCGACGAACTGCTGTTATTGCAAGATGGTGTAACTGCCGCAGTTGACGGTAACCGCTACCTTGAAAGTCTGCGTAATGCCCCCATTAAGGTCTATGCCCTGAACGAAGACCTTATTGCCCGCGGTTTGACTGGTCAAATTTCGAACGACATCATTCTCATTGACTATACTGATTTCGTCAGACTTACGGTTAAGCACTCCAGCCAGATGGCCTGGTGATGGCGGGATCGTTGTATATTTCTTGACACCTTTTCGGCATCGCCCTAAAATTCGGCGTCCTCATATTGTGTGAGGACGTTTTATTACGTGTTTACGAAGCAAAAGCTAAAACCAGGAGCTATTTAATGGCAACAGTTAACCAGCTGGTACGCAAACCACGTGCTCGCAAAGTTGCGAAAAGCAACGTGCCTGCGCTGGAAGCATGCCCGCAAAAACGTGGCGTATGTACTCGTGTATATACTACCACTCCTAAAAAACCGAACTCCGCGCTGCGTAAAGTATGCCGTGTTCGTCTGACTAACGGTTTCGAAGTGACTTCCTACATCGGTGGTGAAGGTCACAACCTGCAGGAGCACTCCGTGATCCTGATCCGTGGCGGTCGTGTTAAAGACCTCCCGGGTGTTCGTTACCACACCGTACGTGGTGCGCTTGACTGCTCCGGCGTTAAAGACCGTAAGCAGGCTCGTTCCAAGTATGGCGTGAAGCGTCCTAAGGCTTAATGGTTCTCCGTTAAGTAAGGCCAAACGTTTTAACTTAAATGTCAAACTAAACTCGTAGAGTTTTGGACAATCCTGAATTAACAACGGAGTATTTCCATGCCACGTCGTCGCGTCATTGGTCAGCGTAAAATTCTGCCGGATCCGAAGTTCGGATCAGAACTGCTGGCTAAATTTGTAAATATCCTGATGGTAGATGGTAAAAAATCTACTGCTGAATCTATCGTATACAGCGCGCTGGAGACCCTGGCTCAGCGCTCTGGTAAATCTGAACTGGAAGCATTCGAAGTAGCTCTCGAAAACGTGCGCCCGACTGTAGAAGTTAAGTCTCGCCGCGTTGGTGGTTCTACTTATCAGGTACCAGTTGAAGTCCGTCCGGTTCGTCGTAATGCTCTGGCAATGCGTTGGATCGTTGAAGCTGCTCGTAAACGCGGTGATAAATCCATGGCTCTGCGCCTGGCGAACGAACTTTCTGATGCTGCAGAAAACAAAGGTACTGCAGTTAAGAAACGTGAAGACGTTCACCGTATGGCCGAAGCCAACAAGGCGTTCGCACACTACCGTTGGTAATCCCTTCGGAGTTTTAGTCACCAGGCGGGCGCTTCCAGTAAGCAGCCCGCTTTGGGCTACTTAAATTGAACGCCTAAAAGATAAACGAGGAAACAAATGGCTCGTACAACACCCATCGCACGCTACCGTAACATCGGTATCAGTGCGCACATCGACGCCGGTAAAACCACTACTACCGAACGTATTCTGTTCTACACCGGTGTAAACCATAAAATCGGTGAAGTTCATGACGGCGCTGCAACCATGGACTGGATGGAGCAGGAGCAGGAACGTGGTATTACCATCACTTCCGCTGCGACTACTGCATTCTGGTCTGGTATGGCTAAGCAGTATGAGCCGCATCGCATCAACATCATCGACACCCCGGGGCACGTTGACTTCACAATCGAAGTAGAACGTTCCATGCGTGTTCTCGATGGTGCGGTAATGGTTTACTGCGCAGTTGGTGGTGTTCAGCCGCAGTCTGAAACCGTATGGCGTCAGGCAAACAAATATAAAGTTCCGCGCATTGCGTTCGTTAACAAAATGGACCGTATGGGTGCGAACTTCCTGAAAGTTGTTAACCAGATCAAGACCCGTCTGGGCGCGAACCCGGTTCCGCTGCAGCTGGCGATTGGTGCTGAAGAACATTTCACCGGTGTTGTTGACCTGGTGAAAATGAAAGCTATCAACTGGAACGACGCTGACCAGGGCGTAACCTTCGAATACGAAGATATCCCGGCAGACATGGTTGAACTGGCTAACGAATGGCACCAGAACCTGATCGAATCCGCAGCTGAAGCTTCTGAAGAGCTGATGGAAAAATACTTGGGTGGTGAAGAACTGACTGAAGCAGAAATCAAAGGTGCTCTGCGTCAGCGCGTTCTGAACAACGAAATCATCCTGGTAACCTGTGGTTCTGCGTTCAAGAACAAAGGTGTTCAGGCGATGCTGGATGCGGTAATTGATTACCTGCCATCCCCGGTTGACGTACCTGCGATCAACGGTATCCTGGACGACGGTAAAGACACTCCGGCTGAACGTCACGCAAGTGATGACGAGCCGTTCTCTGCACTGGCGTTCAAAATTGCTACCGACCCGTTTGTTGGTAACCTGACCTTCTTCCGTGTTTACTCCGGTGTGGTTAACTCTGGTGATACCGTACTGAACTCCGTGAAAGCTGCACGTGAGCGTTTCGGTCGTATCGTTCAGATGCACGCTAACAAACGTGAAGAGATCAAAGAAGTTCGCGCGGGCGACATCGCTGCTGCTATCGGTCTGAAAGACGTAACCACTGGTGACACCCTGTGTGACCCGGATGCGCCGATCATTCTGGAACGTATGGAATTCCCTGAGCCGGTAATCTCCATCGCAGTTGAACCGAAAACCAAAGCTGACCAGGAAAAAATGGGTCTGGCTCTGGGCCGTCTGGCTAAAGAAGACCCGTCTTTCCGTGTATGGACTGACGAAGAATCTAACCAGACCATCATTGCGGGTATGGGCGAACTGCACCTCGACATCATCGTTGACCGTATGAAGCGTGAATTCAACGTTGAAGCGAACGTAGGTAAACCGCAGGTTGCTTACCGTGAAACTATCCGCCAGAAAGTTACCGATGTTGAAGGTAAACACGCGAAACAGTCTGGTGGTCGTGGTCAGTATGGTCATGTTGTTATCGACATGTACCCGCTGGAGCCGGGTTCAAACCCGAAAGGCTACGAGTTCATCAACGACATTAAAGGTGGTGTAATCCCTGGCGAATACATCCCGGCCGTTGATAAAGGTATCCAGGAACAGCTGAAAGCAGGTCCGCTGGCAGGCTACCCGGTAGTAGACATGGGTATTCGTCTGCACTTCGGTTCTTACCATGACGTTGACTCCTCTGAACTGGCGTTTAAACTGGCTGCTTCTATCGCCTTTAAAGAAGGCTTTAAGAAAGCGAAACCAGTTCTGCTTGAGCCGATCATGAAGGTTGAAGTAGAAACTCCGGAAGAGAACACCGGTGACGTTATCGGTGACTTGAGCCGCCGTCGTGGTATGCTCAAAGGTCAGGAATCTGAAGTTACTGGCGTTAAGATCCACGCTGAAGTACCGCTGTCTGAAATGTTCGGATACGCAACTCAGCTGCGTTCTCTGACCAAAGGTCGTGCATCATACACTATGGAATTCCTGAAGTATGATGAAGCGCCGAGTAACGTTGCTCAGGCCGTAATTGAAGCCCGTGGTAAATAAGCCTAAGGGTTAATACCAAAGTCCCGTGCTCTCTCCTGAAGGGGAGAGCACTATAGTAAGGAATATAGCCGTGTCTAAAGAAAAATTTGAACGTACAAAACCGCACGTTAACGTTGGTACTATCGGCCACGTTGACCACGGTAAAACTACTCTGACCGCTGCAATCACCACCGTACTGGCTAAAACCTACGGCGGTGCTGCTCGTGCATTCGACCAGATCGATAACGCGCCGGAAGAAAAAGCTCGTGGTATCACCATCAACACTTCTCACGTTGAATACGACACCCCGACCCGTCACTACGCACACGTAGACTGCCCGGGGCACGCCGACTATGTTAAAAACATGATCACCGGTGCTGCGCAGATGGACGGCGCGATCCTGGTAGTTGCTGCGACTGACGGCCCGATGCCGCAGACTCGTGAGCACATCCTGCTGGGTCGTCAGGTAGGCGTTCCGTACATCATCGTGTTCCTGAACAAATGCGACATGGTTGATGACGAAGAGCTGCTGGAACTGGTTGAAATGGAAGTTCGTGAACTTCTGTCTCAGTACGACTTCCCGGGCGACGACACTCCGATCGTTCGTGGTTCTGCTCTGAAAGCGCTGGAAGGCGACGCAGAGTGGGAAGCGAAAATCCTGGAACTGGCTGGCTTCCTGGATTCCTACATTCCGGAACCAGAGCGTGCGATTGACAAGCCGTTCCTGCTGCCGATCGAAGACGTATTCTCCATCTCCGGTCGTGGTACCGTTGTTACCGGTCGTGTAGAACGCGGTATCATCAAAGTTGGTGAAGAAGTTGAAATCGTTGGTATCAAAGAGACTCAGAAGTCTACCTGTACTGGCGTTGAAATGTTCCGCAAACTGCTGGACGAAGGCCGTGCTGGTGAGAACGTAGGTGTTCTGCTGCGTGGTATCAAACGTGAAGAAATCGAACGTGGTCAGGTACTGGCTAAGCCGGGCACCATCAAGCCGCACACCAAGTTCGAATCTGAAGTGTACATTCTGTCCAAAGATGAAGGCGGCCGTCATACTCCGTTCTTCAAAGGCTACCGTCCGCAGTTCTACTTCCGTACTACTGACGTGACTGGTACCATCGAACTGCCGGAAGGCGTAGAGATGGTAATGCCGGGCGACAACATCAAAATGGTTGTTACCCTGATCCACCCGATCGCGATGGACGACGGTCTGCGTTTCGCAATCCGTGAAGGCGGCCGTACCGTTGGCGCGGGCGTTGTAGCAAAAGTTCTGAGCTAATTGCCGATAACATTTGACGCAATGCGCACTAAAAGGGCATCATTTGATGCCCTTTTTGCACGCTTTCGTACCAGAACCTGGCTCATCAGTGATTTTCTTTGTCATAATCATTGCTGAGACAGGCTCTGTTGAGGGCGTATAATCCGAAAAGCTAATACGCGTTTCGATTTGGTTTGCCTCGCGATCGCGGGGTGAAAATGTTTGTAGAAAACTTCTGACAGGTTGGTTTATGAGTGCGAATACCGAAGCTCAAGGAAGCGGGCGCGGCCTGGAAGCGATGAAGTGGGTCGTTGTGGTGGCATTGCTCCTGGTGGCGATTGTCGGCAACTACCTTTATCGCGACATTATGCTGCCGCTGCGTGCGCTGGCCGTAGCAATTCTGATTGCTGCAGCGGGTGGTGTCGCGCTGTTAACGACAAAAGGTAAAGCTACCGTTGCTTTTGCCCGTGAAGCGCGTACCGAAGTCCGTAAGGTCATTTGGCCGACTCGCCAGGAAACATTGCACACTACGCTGATTGTGGCTGCGGTTACCGCAGTAATGTCACTGATCCTGTGGGGACTGGATGGTATTCTGGTTCGCCTGGTATCCTTTATCACTGGCCTGAGGTTCTGAGATGTCTGAAGCTCCTAAAAAGCGCTGGTACGTCGTTCAGGCGTTTTCCGGTTTTGAAGGCCGCGTAGCAACGTCGCTGCGTGAGCATATCAAATTACACAACATGGAAGATTTGTTTGGTGAAGTCATGGTACCAACCGAAGAAGTGGTTGAAATCCGTGGCGGTCAGCGTCGCAAAAGCGAACGTAAATTCTTCCCTGGCTACGTCCTCGTTCAGATGGTGATGAACGACGCGAGCTGGCACCTGGTGCGCAGCGTACCGCGTGTGATGGGCTTCATCGGCGGTACTTCCGATCGTCCTGCGCCAATCAGCGATAAAGAAGTCGATGCGATTATGAACCGCCTGCAGCAGGTTGGTGATAAGCCGCGTCCGAAAACGCTGTTTGAACCGGGTGAAATGGTCCGTGTTAATGATGGTCCGTTCGCTGACTTCAACGGTGTTGTTGAAGAAGTGGATTACGAGAAATCTCGTCTGAAAGTGTCTGTTTCTATCTTCGGTCGTGCGACCCCGGTAGAGCTGGACTTCAGCCAGGTTGAAAAAGCCTAACCCAGCGATCAAAAAAGCGGCGATTTAATCGTTGCACAAGGCGCGAGATTGGAATACAATTTCGCGCCTTTTGTTTTTATGGGTCTTGCCCGTAAAACGATTTTTTATATCACGGGGAGCCTCTCAGAGGCGTTATTACCCAACTTGAGGAATTTATAATGGCTAAGAAAGTACAAGCCTATGTCAAGCTGCAGGTTGCAGCTGGTATGGCTAACCCGAGTCCGCCAGTAGGTCCGGCTCTGGGTCAGCAGGGCGTAAACATCATGGAATTCTGCAAAGCGTTCAACGCAAAAACTGATTCCATCGAAAAAGGTCTGCCGATTCCGGTAGTAATCACCGTTTACGCTGACCGTTCTTTCACTTTCGTTACCAAGACTCCACCGGCAGCAGTTCTGCTGAAAAAAGCGGCTGGTATCAAGTCTGGTTCCGGTAAGCCGAACAAAGACAAAGTGGGTAAAATTTCCCGCGCTCAGCTGCAGGAAATCGCGCAGACCAAAGCTGCCGACATGACTGGTGCCGACATTGAAGCGATGACTCGCTCCATCGAAGGTACTGCACGTTCCATGGGCCTGGTAGTGGAGGACTAAGAAATGGCTAAACTGACCAAGCGCATGCGTGTTATCCGCGAGAAAGTTGATGCAACCAAACAGTACGACATCAACGAAGCTATCGCTCTGCTGAAAGAGCTGGCGACTGCTAAATTCGTAGAAAGCGTGGACGTAGCTGTTAACCTCGGCATCGACGCTCGTAAATCTGACCAGAACGTACGTGGTGCAACTGTACTGCCGCACGGTACTGGCCGTTCCGTTCGCGTAGCCGTATTTACCCAGGGTGCAAACGCTGAAGCTGCTAAAGCTGCAGGTGCTGAACTGGTAGGTATGGAAGATCTGGCTGACCAGATCAAGAAAGGCGAAATGAACTTTGACGTTGTTATTGCTTCTCCGGATGCAATGCGCGTTGTTGGCCAGCTGGGCCAGGTTCTGGGTCCGCGCGGCCTGATGCCAAACCCGAAAGTGGGTACTGTAACGCCGAACGTTGCTGAAGCGGTTAAAAACGCTAAAGCTGGCCAGGTTCGTTACCGTAACGACAAAAACGGCATCATCCACACCACCATCGGTAAAGTGGACTTTGACGCTGACAAACTGAAAGAAAACCTGGAAGCTCTGCTGGTTGCGCTGAAAAAAGCAAAACCGACTCAGGCGAAAGGCGTGTACATCAAGAAAGTTAGCATCTCCACCACCATGGGTGCAGGTGTTGCAGTTGACCAGGCTGGCCTGAGCGCTTCTGTAAACTAATGCCTTTACGTGGGCGGTGATTTTGTCTACAATCTTACCCCCACGTATGCTAACGAAAGTTAGCAGCTAAAAAGATTTGTTCGTTGGAGCCTGGCCTATCCAGGCCTCCGTCGAAGACCGCAGGAGTTTCGCAAGAAACTTAATCCCCTGCGTAGACGGTGACAGAACGCTAAGATTATTCTTCTATATTCTGGCTTGTTTCTGCTCACCGTAATTAAGACGCTCTCTCCGTTTGGAGGAGTGAAGTGAGTTCCAGAGATTTTCTCTGGCAAACATCCAGGAGCAAAGCTAATGGCTTTAAATCTTCAAGACAAACAAGCGATTGTTGCTGAAGTCAGCGAAGTAGCCAAAGGCGCGCTGTCTGCAGTAGTTGCGGATTCCCGTGGCGTAACTGTAGATAAAATGACTGAACTGCGTAAAGCAGGTCGCGAAGCTGGCGTATACATGCGTGTTGTTCGTAACACCCTGCTGCGCCGTGCTGTTGAAGGTACTCCGTTCGAGTGCCTGAAAGACGCGTTTGTTGGTCCGACCCTGATTGCATACTCTATGGAACACACGGGTGCTGCTGCTCGTCTGTTCAAAGAGTTCGCGAAAGCGAATGCAAAATTTGAGGTCAAAGCCGCTGCCTTTGAAGGTGAGCTGATCCCGGCGTCTCAGATCGACCGCCTGGCAACTCTGCCGACCTACGAAGAAGCAATTGCACGCCTGATGGCAACCATGAAAGAAGCTTCGGCTGGCAAACTGGTTCGTACTCTGGCTGCTGTACGCGATGCGAAAGAAGCTGCTTAATCGCAGTTATCTTTTTAACGCATTCGCTTACGTATAAACTTATTCTGATATTCAGGAACAATTTAAATGTCTATCACTAAAGATCAAATCATTGAAGCAGTTGCAGCTATGTCTGTAATGGACGTTGTAGAACTGATCTCTGCAATGGAAGAAAAATTCGGTGTTTCCGCTGCTGCTGCTGTAGCTGTAGCTGCTGGCCCGGTTGAAGCTGCTGAAGAAAAAACTGAATTCGACGTAATTCTGAAAGCTGCTGGCGCTAACAAAGTTGCTGTTATCAAAGCAGTACGTGGCGCAACTGGCCTGGGTCTGAAAGAAGCTAAAGACCTGGTAGAATCTGCACCGGCTGCTCTGAAAGAAGGCGTGAGCAAAGACGACGCAGAAGCACTGAAAAAAGCTCTGGAAGAAGCTGGCGCTGAAGTTGAAGTTAAATAAGCCAACCCTTCCGGTTGCAGCCTGAGAAATCAGGCTGATGGCTGGTGACTTTTTAGTCACCAGCCTTTTTGCGCTGTAAGGCGCCAGTAGCGTTTCACACTGTTTGACTACTGCTGTGCCTTTCAATGCTTGTTTCTATCGACGACTTAATATACTGCGACAGGACGTCCGTTCTGTGTAAATCGCAATGAAATGGTTTAAGCGTGATAGCAACAGGCATTGCGGAAAGTGTTCCATTTTCCGGTCAACAAAATAGTGTTGCACAAACTGTCCGCTCAATGGACAGATGGGTCGACTTGTCAGCGAGCTGAGGAACCCTATGGTTTACTCCTATACCGAGAAAAAACGTATTCGTAAGGATTTTGGTAAACGTCCACAAGTTCTGGATGTACCTTATCTCCTTTCTATCCAGCTTGACTCGTTTCAGAAATTTATCGAGCAAGATCCTGAAGGGCAGTATGGTCTGGAAGCTGCTTTCCGTTCCGTATTCCCGATTCAGAGCTACAGCGGTAATTCCGAGCTGCAATACGTCAGCTACCGCCTTGGCGAACCGGTGTTTGACGTCCAGGAATGTCAAATCCGTGGCGTGACCTATTCCGCACCGCTGCGCGTTAAACTGCGTCTGGTGATCTATGAGCGCGAAGCGCCGGAAGGCACCGTAAAAGACATTAAAGAACAAGAAGTCTACATGGGCGAAATTCCGCTCATGACAGACAACGGTACCTTTGTTATCAACGGTACTGAGCGTGTTATCGTTTCCCAGCTGCACCGTAGTCCGGGCGTCTTCTTTGACTCCGACAAAGGTAAAACCCACTCTTCGGGTAAAGTGCTGTATAACGCGCGCATCATCCCTTACCGTGGTTCCTGGCTGGACTTCGAATTCGATCCGAAGGACAACCTGTTCGTACGTATCGACCGTCGCCGTAAACTGCCTGCGACCATCATTCTGCGCGCCCTGAACTACACCACAGAGCAGATCCTCGACCTGTTCTTTGAAAAAGTTATCTTTGAAATCCGTGATAACAAGCTGCAGATGGAACTGGTGCCGGAACGCCTGCGTGGTGAAACCGCATCTTTTGACATCGAAGCTAACGGTAAAGTGTACGTAGAAAAAGGCCGCCGTATCACTGCGCGCCACATTCGCCAGCTGGAAAAAGACGACGTCAAACTGATCGAAGTCCCGGTTGAGTACATTGCAGGAAAAGTAGCCGCGAAAGATTACGTTGATGAATCAACTGGCGAGCTGATCTGCCCGGCTAACATGGAGCTGAGCCTGGATCTGCTGGCTAAGCTGAGCCAGTCTGGTCACAAGCGTATCGAAACGCTGTTCACCAACGATCTGGATCACGGCCCATATATCTCTGAAACCTTACGTGTCGACCCAACTAACGACCGTCTGAGCGCACTGGTAGAAATCTACCGCATGATGCGCCCTGGCGAGCCGCCGACTCGTGAAGCAGCTGAAAGCCTGTTCGAGAACCTGTTCTTCTCCGAAGACCGTTATGACTTATCTGCGGTTGGTCGTATGAAGTTCAACCGTTCTCTGCTGCGCGAAGAAATCGAAGGTTCCGGTATCCTGAGCAAAGACGACATCATTGATGTTATGAAAAAGCTCATCGATATCCGTAACGGTAAAGGCGAAGTCGATGATATCGACCACCTCGGCAACCGTCGTATCCGTTCCGTTGGCGAAATGGCGGAAAACCAGTTCCGCGTTGGCCTGGTACGTGTAGAGCGTGCGGTGAAAGAGCGTCTGTCTCTGGGCGATCTGGATACCCTGATGCCTCAGGATATGATCAACGCCAAGCCGATTTCCGCAGCAGTGAAAGAGTTCTTCGGTTCCAGCCAGCTGTCTCAGTTTATGGACCAGAACAACCCGCTGTCTGAGATTACGCACAAACGTCGTATCTCCGCACTCGGCCCAGGCGGTCTGACCCGTGAACGTGCAGGCTTCGAAGTTCGAGACGTACACCCGACTCACTACGGTCGCGTATGTCCAATCGAAACCCCTGAAGGTCCGAACATCGGTCTGATCAACTCTCTGTCCGTGTACGCACAGACTAACGAATACGGCTTCCTTGAGACTCCGTATCGTAAAGTGACCGACGGTGTTGTAACTGACGAAATTCACTACCTGTCTGCTATCGAAGAAGGCAACTACGTTATCGCCCAGGCGAACTCCAACCTGGATGAAGAAGGCCACTTCGTAGAAGACCTGGTAACTTGCCGTAGCAAAGGCGAATCCAGCTTGTTCAGCCGCGACCAGGTTGACTACATGGACGTATCCACCCAGCAGGTGGTATCCGTCGGTGCGTCCCTGATCCCGTTCCTGGAACACGATGACGCCAACCGTGCATTGATGGGTGCGAACATGCAACGTCAGGCCGTTCCGACTCTGCGCGCTGATAAGCCGCTGGTTGGTACTGGTATGGAACGTGCTGTTGCCGTTGACTCCGGTGTAACTGCGGTAGCTAAACGTGGTGGTGTCGTTCAGTACGTGGATGCTTCCCGTATCGTTATCAAAGTTAACGAAGACGAGATGTATCCGGGTGAAGCAGGTATCGACATCTACAACCTGACCAAATACACCCGTTCTAACCAGAACACCTGTATCAACCAGATGCCGTGTGTGTCTCTGGGTGAACCGGTTGAACGTGGCGACGTGCTGGCAGACGGTCCGTCCACCGACCTCGGTGAACTGGCGCTTGGTCAGAACATGCGCGTAGCGTTCATGCCGTGGAATGGTTACAACTTCGAAGACTCCATCCTCGTATCCGAGCGTGTTGTTCAGGAAGACCGTTTCACCACCATCCACATTCAGGAACTGGCGTGTGTGTCCCGTGACACCAAGCTGGGTCCGGAAGAGATCACCGCTGACATCCCGAACGTGGGTGAAGCTGCGCTCTCCAAACTGGATGAATCCGGTATCGTTTACATTGGTGCGGAAGTGACCGGTGGCGACATTCTGGTTGGTAAGGTAACGCCGAAAGGTGAAACTCAGCTGACCCCAGAAGAAAAACTGCTGCGTGCGATCTTCGGTGAGAAAGCCTCTGACGTTAAAGACTCTTCTCTGCGCGTACCAAACGGTGTATCCGGTACGGTTATCGACGTTCAGGTCTTTACTCGCGATGGCGTAGAAAAAGACAAACGTGCGCTGGAAATCGAAGAAATGCAGCTCAAACAGGCGAAGAAAGACCTGTCTGAAGAACTGCAGATCCTCGAAGCGGGTCTGTTCAGCCGTATCCGTGCTGTGCTGGTAGCCGGTGGCGTTGAAGCTGAGAAGCTCGACAAACTGCCGCGCGATCGCTGGCTGGAGCTGGGCCTGACAGACGAAGAGAAACAAAATCAGCTGGAACAGCTGGCTGAGCAGTATGACGAACTGAAACACGAGTTCGAGAAGAAACTCGAAGCGAAACGCCGCAAAATCACCCAGGGCGACGATCTGGCACCGGGCGTGCTGAAGATTGTTAAGGTATATCTGGCGGTTAAACGCCGTATCCAGCCTGGTGACAAGATGGCAGGTCGTCACGGTAACAAGGGTGTAATTTCTAAGATCAACCCGATCGAAGATATGCCTTACGATGAAAACGGTACGCCGGTAGACATCGTACTGAACCCGCTGGGCGTACCGTCTCGTATGAACATCGGTCAGATCCTCGAAACCCACCTGGGTATGGCTGCGAAAGGTATCGGCGACAAGATCAACGCCATGCTGAAACAGCAGCAAGAAGTCGCGAAACTGCGCGAATTCATCCAGCGTGCGTACGATCTGGGCGCTGACGTTCGTCAGAAAGTTGACCTGAGTACCTTCAGCGATGAAGAAGTTATGCGTCTGGCTGAAAACCTGCGCAAAGGTATGCCAATCGCAACGCCGGTGTTCGACGGTGCGAAAGAAGCAGAAATTAAAGAGCTGCTGAAACTTGGCGACCTGCCGACTTCCGGTCAGATCCGCCTGTACGATGGTCGCACTGGTGAACAGTTCGAGCGTCCGGTAACCGTTGGTTACATGTACATGCTGAAACTGAACCACCTGGTCGACGACAAGATGCACGCGCGTTCCACCGGTTCTTACAGCCTGGTTACTCAGCAGCCGCTGGGTGGTAAGGCACAGTTCGGTGGTCAGCGTTTCGGGGAGATGGAAGTGTGGGCGCTGGAAGCATACGGCGCAGCATACACCCTGCAGGAAATGCTCACCGTTAAGTCTGATGACGTGAACGGTCGTACCAAGATGTATAAAAACATCGTGGACGGCAACCATCAGATGGAGCCGGGCATGCCAGAATCCTTCAACGTATTGTTGAAAGAGATTCGTTCGCTGGGTATCAACATCGAACTGGAAGACGAGTAATTCTCGCTCAAACAGGTCACTGCTGTCGGGGTAAAACCCGGCAGCGGATTGTGCTAACTCCGACGGGAGCAAATCCGTGAAAGATTTATTAAAGTTTCTGAAAGCGCAGACTAAAACCGAAGAGTTTGATGCGATCAAAATTGCTCTGGCTTCGCCAGACATGATCCGTTCATGGTCTTTCGGTGAAGTTAAAAAGCCGGAAACCATCAACTACCGTACGTTCAAACCAGAACGTGACGGCCTTTTCTGCGCCCGTATCTTTGGGCCGGTAAAAGATTACGAGTGCCTGTGCGGTAAGTACAAGCGCCTGAAACACCGTGGCGTCATCTGTGAGAAGTGCGGCGTTGAAGTGACCCAGACTAAAGTACGCCGTGAGCGTATGGGCCACATCGAACTGGCTTCCCCGACTGCGCACATCTGGTTCCTGAAATCGCTGCCGTCCCGTATCGGTCTGCTGCTCGATATGCCGCTGCGCGATATCGAACGCGTACTGTACTTTGAATCCTATGTGGTTATCGAAGGCGGTATGACCAACCTGGAACGTCAGCAGATCCTGACTGAAGAGCAGTATCTGGACGCGCTGGAAGAGTTCGGTGACGAATTCGACGCGAAGATGGGTGCGGAAGCAATCCAGGCTCTGCTGAAGAGCATGGATCTGGAGCAAGAGTGCGAACAGCTGCGTGAAGAGCTGAACGAAACCAACTCCGAAACCAAGCGTAAAAAGCTGACCAAGCGTATCAAACTGCTGGAAGCGTTCGTTCAGTCTGGTAACAAACCAGAGTGGATGATCCTGACCGTTCTGCCGGTACTGCCGCCAGATCTGCGTCCGCTGGTTCCGCTGGATGGTGGTCGTTTCGCGACTTCTGACCTGAACGATCTGTATCGTCGCGTCATTAACCGTAACAACCGTCTGAAACGTCTGCTGGATCTGGCTGCGCCGGACATCATCGTACGTAACGAAAAACGTATGCTGCAGGAAGCGGTAGACGCCCTGCTGGATAACGGTCGTCGCGGTCGTGCGATCACCGGTTCTAACAAGCGTCCTCTGAAATCTTTGGCCGACATGATCAAAGGTAAACAGGGTCGTTTCCGTCAGAACCTGCTCGGTAAGCGTGTTGACTACTCCGGTCGTTCTGTAATCACCGTAGGTCCATACCTGCGTCTGCATCAGTGCGGTCTGCCGAAGAAAATGGCGCTGGAGCTGTTCAAACCGTTCATCTACGGCAAGCTGGAACTGCGTGGTCTTGCTACCACCATTAAAGCTGCGAAGAAAATGGTTGAGCGCGAAGAAGCTGTCGTTTGGGATATCCTGGACGAAGTTATCCGCGAACACCCGGTACTGCTGAACCGTGCACCGACTCTGCACCGTCTGGGTATCCAGGCATTTGAACCGGTACTGATCGAAGGTAAAGCTATCCAGCTGCACCCGCTGGTTTGTGCGGCATATAACGCCGACTTCGATGGTGACCAGATGGCTGTTCACGTACCGCTGACGCTGGAAGCCCAGCTGGAAGCGCGTGCGCTGATGATGTCTACCAACAACATCCTGTCCCCGGCGAACGGCGAACCAATCATCGTTCCGTCTCAGGACGTTGTACTGGGTCTGTACTACATGACCCGTGACTGTGTTAACGCCAAAGGCGAAGGCATGGTGCTGACTGGCCCGAAAGAAGCAGAACGTCTGTATCGCTCTGGTCTGGCTTCTCTGCATGCGCGCGTTAAAGTGCGTATCACCGAGTATGAAAAAGATGCAAACGGTGAATTAGTAGCGAAAACCAGCCTGAAAGACACGACTGTTGGCCGTGCCATTCTGTGGATGATTGTACCGAAAGGTCTGCCTTACTCCATCGTCAACCAGGCGCTGGGTAAAAAAGCAATCTCCAAAATGCTGAACACCTGCTACCGCATTCTCGGTCTGAAACCGACCGTTATTTTTGCGGACCAGATCATGTACACCGGCTTCGCCTATGCAGCGCGTTCTGGTGCATCTGTTGGTATCGATGACATGGTCATCCCGGAGAAGAAACACGAAATCATCTCCGAGGCAGAAGCAGAAGTTGCTGAAATTCAGGAGCAGTTCCAGTCTGGTCTGGTAACTGCGGGCGAACGCTACAACAAAGTTATCGATATCTGGGCTGCGGCGAACGATCGTGTATCCAAAGCGATGATGGATAACCTGCAAACTGAAACCGTGATTAACCGTGACGGTCAGGAAGAGAAGCAGGTTTCCTTCAACAGCATCTACATGATGGCCGACTCCGGTGCGCGTGGTTCTGCGGCACAGATTCGTCAGCTTGCTGGTATGCGTGGTCTGATGGCGAAGCCGGATGGCTCCATCATCGAAACGCCAATCACCGCGAACTTCCGTGAAGGTCTGAACGTACTCCAGTACTTCATCTCCACCCACGGTGCTCGTAAAGGTCTGGCGGATACCGCACTGAAAACGGCGAACTCCGGTTACCTGACTCGTCGTCTGGTTGACGTGGCGCAGGACCTGGTGGTTACCGAAGACGATTGTGGTACCCATGAAGGTATCATGATGACTCCGGTTATCGAGGGTGGTGACGTTAAAGAGCCGCTGCGCGATCGCGTACTGGGTCGTGTAACTGCTGAAGACGTTCTGAAGCCGGGTACTGCTGATATCCTCGTTCCGCGCAACACGCTGCTGCACGAACAGTGGTGTGACCTGCTGGAAGAGAACTCTGTCGACGCGGTTAAAGTACGTTCTGTTGTATCTTGTGACACCGACTTTGGTGTATGTGCGCACTGCTACGGTCGTGACCTGGCGCGTGGCCACATCATCAACAAGGGTGAAGCAATCGGTGTTATCGCGGCACAGTCCATCGGTGAACCGGGTACACAGCTGACCATGCGTACATTCCATACGGGTGGAGTTGCCGGTGACGATATCACACAGGGTCTTCCTCGTGTCGAAGAGCTTTTTGAGGCAAGAAAGCCAAAAGGACTTGCAATTATCACAGAGTTCGGCGGAACGGCTACAATCAATGACACAAAGAAAAAACGTGAGATTATCGTCACAAATCATGAAACAGGTGAGTCGAAAGCTTACTTAATTCCATACGGTTCCAGAATCAAAGTTCAGGACGGAGCAGAATTAGGTGCCGGAGATGAACTTACAGAAGGTAGCGTAAACCCTCATGATATCTTGAAGATTAAAGGTTTACGTGCTGTGCAGGATTACATGATTCAGGAAGTACAGCGTGTATATCGTCTTCAGGGTGTAGAAATCAACGATAAGCATATCGAAGTTGTTGTTCGTCAGATGTTGAAGAAGATCCGTATCGAAGAGAATGGTGATTCTGACTTCTTACCGGGAACAATGGTAGATACACTTGATTTTGAAGATACAAATGAAAGATTGATTGCAGAAGGAAAAGAACCTGCAGTTGGAGAACAGGTAATGCTTGGTATTACAAAAGCTTCTCTTGCTACGAATTCTTTCTTGTCAGCAGCGTCCTTCCAGGAGACGACAAAAGTTCTGACAGAGGCAGCAATCAAAGGAAAAGTCGATCCGTTGATCGGTCTGAAAGAAAATGTAATTATCGGTAAATTGATTCCAGCCGGTACAGGTATGAGAAAGTATCGTGATGTAAAATTAGATACAGAACTCGAGATGGATGATGAGATTACACTGGAAGATTTTGAAGAGTTGACAGAAGGTGTAGTAGAAGAGACTGCAGTGGATGAAACTTCGGAAGAATTTACAGAAGAAATAACAGAAGAGAATGCGGAAGAACTGACCGTTCAGGAATAGAGAAAAAGGAATGTGCTTTGCACATTCCTTTTTACAGTTAGAAAGAGTGAGAGGAGTTGAAACATAGTTTGGTGGGAGAATTTTCATATGACACAAAACTGTTATATGACGCTTTGATTCGGAGTACAGATGAATATATATATATATGTAATATGAAGAACGGAGTATATCGTTATCCTTCGGGAATGGTGAAAGAATTTCAGTTTCCGAGGGAAGTGATAAAAAATCCTCTACCTTATTGGAAAGAGGTAGTACATCCTGATGACTGGGAAACGTTTTATCTGTCGAATATGGAGATTGGGAAAGAAGGAAAAGATAATCACCTTGTGGAATTTCGGATTCGTGCAAGGGATGGTGAGTATCACTGGGTGAAATGTCGGGGATATCTCATGCGGGATGAGAAGGATCAGCCGGCAGTGTTTGCCGGAGTGCTCAGTAAACTTGACAGAAAGCCGAGAATCGATGCGCTGACTTCGCTTTACACGAGTGAAGTTTTCTCAGAGGATTTTGCGAAAATGCTGGAAGAGAATGCATTTGGTGAGATTGGAATGTTTGTCGTGGGGATTGACCGATTTCGTAATATCAATGAGGGATACGGAAGGCAGACAGGGGATAAGGTGTTAAAGACAGTGGCAAAATTAATTTTAGAGCTGGTTCCGGAGGGGATTCGTGTCTACAGGCTGGAAGGGGATCATTTTGGAATTCTTGTGAAATATCCGAATGAAGAAATTGTGAAAAAATTGTATGATGCAATACGCTCGCGCTGCCAGTGTTACCGGGGGAATGGAAAGAGAAGACTTTTGATGACAGTGTCGGCAGGCTATGCAGAATATCCGAAAGATGCAGGTTCCTTTGTTGATCTGTATGAGTATACGGATTATGCGCTGCAATATGCAAAGGAGAACGGAAGAGACTGTCTGGAACTGTTTTCCCAGGAAATGTTGGCATACAGATCCAGAGAACTGGATATCATCCGACTGTTAAAGGAAGACATCTCGGACAATTTTCGAGCATTTTCTTTAAAATATCAACCGATTGTGGAAGGTGAGACGAAGGAAGTGATAGCTGTTGAGGCGCTTTTGCAATGGGACAATCCTCACATTGCAAATTTGGAGTATGATGAGCTGAGTAAGTTTTTAGAAAAGAACAGGTTATTGAATCCAGTCGGACGATGGATGTTCCAGACTGTATGCATGGCACTGAAAAAGTGGCTGTCGGAGGGCTGGAATCTGTCTCTAAATTTGAACGTGTCTTATGCGCAGCTTTCGGACTGGAATTATATTCAGGAAATTATAATGATTGTAAAAAGCTCACAGGTTCTGCCGGAAAAGATTGTAATCGAAGTGGTGGACAGTTATTTTATCAGCGATATGAAGATTTATGAACAGGCTTTCAGAGCTATCAAAGAAAGCGGTATGAAGATCATGCTGGATGATTTTGGCGCAGATTACGCATCGATCGGTCTGCTGAAAAACGATCTGGTAGATATCGTGAAGGTGGACAGAACAATCGTGCGCCGTGTTGTCAAAAGCAGTTTTGATTTGGATTTCATCCGGTTTATAGTAAAAATATGTCATGACATGGAGATAGAGGTCTGCCTCGAAGGAGTGGCGGAGATGGAAGAATTAAAGCTCGTAGAAGATATGATTTTTGA
>OGCV01000334.1_pt1 | contig 20677 bp, 20 predicted proteins | sample 1570201 | NCBI WGS metagenome assembly OGCV01 (sample SAMEA2582162, study PRJEB24529) | metagenome
GGCAGATGGAAGGACGTGTGCAACGTGACATCTGGTATATCGAGCATTGGACGTTCATTCTGGACTTATATATCATGTATAAGACTGTATATAATGTAATCCGTGGGGATAAAGAGGCTTATTAGGTGAGGAATTGGAAATTGAGTAAAAATTAAATCAATAGTTGTAAAATTACATGAGTAGGTGGTTATGAGAAAACTGAAACGATTGACTTTGGGTGTGTTACTTGCTTTTTTGCTGGTATCCTGCCAATCATATAAGAAAGTGCCTTATTTGCAGGATACGGCTTTTGTGAATGATACAGAACAGAGTGTTCGTCAGACAGGTGTGAAGGTTATGCCCAAGGATTTGTTGACGATTGCCGTATCTTGTTCTACTCCGGAACTGGCTGCACCTTTCAATCTGGTAAATTCGGGTACTGCTAGTGGAACGGAGGGAAAGATGGTAGGACAAGGAAACGCATCACCTGCTCTACAGCAGTATTTGGTAGATAATCAGGGGAATATCAACTTTCCAGTATTGGGTGAGATTCATGTAGGTGGATTGACTAAACTGGAGATAGAAAATCTGATTATAGATAAGTTGAAGGTTTATTTGAAAGAAGCACCGCTTGTAACTGTGCGTATTGTTAATTACCGAATTTCGGTATTGGGGGAGGTTGCCAAGCCTGGTAGTTTTGTGATCTCTAATGAGAAGATTAATTTGCTGGAAGCACTCGCTATGGCAGGTGATTTGACTATTTATGGTATGCGTGATAATGTGAAATTGATCAGGACAGGGCAAGATAACAAGCAGGAAATTATTACTATGGACTTGAATAAGACTGAAACGATGCTGTCTCCTTATTATCAGCTGCAGCAGAATGATATAATTTATGTGACACCTAATAAGACTAAGGCTAAGAATTCGGATATAGGAACCAATACGGGATTATGGTTTTCTGCTACTTCTATCTTGGTTTCACTTGCAAATATATTGGTAATTTTATTAAATAAGTAATTAGTAATGAAAGAGAATGAGAATTCGTATAACAATAATATGAGTGAATTAGACGAAGAGAAAGTAAATTATCAGGAAATTCTCTTTAAGTATATCATTCACTGGCCTTGGTTTATTGCTTCGGTTTTAGCTTGTTTGATTGGCGCTTGGGTGTATTTGCATTTTCAAACTCCTGTGTATCAGGTCTCTGCATCTATCATGATAAAGAATGATAAAAAGAATGGTGGTGGAAATACTGCAGATTTGGAAAGCTTGGGATTAGGTGGGGTGATTACTTCTACGCAGAGTATTGATAATGAGATAGAAGTGCTACGCTCAAAAACAATACTGAAAGAGGTCGTTAATAATCTGGAACTTTATATTACTTACTATGATGAGGATGAGTTTCCTAAAAAGGAACTGTATAAAACCTCTCCCGTAATTGTGAATTTGACGGCACAAGAGGCGGATAAATTGCCAAATGTAGCTTTGGTTGATATGAAGTTATCTCCAGAGGGTGGTCTGGATGTGAATCTAAAGATAGGCTTGAATGAATATAATAAGCATTTTGATAAACTTCCAGCAGTGTTACCTACGGATGCAGGTACATTTGGGTTTACATTGAAAGATTCTTTATCAAATGGGAAGATAGTAGGGCAAAGTGCAGTACGAAATATCAGCGCTGTAGTTAGTCAGCCTTTTGGGGTGGCAAAAGGATATCAGTGGGCATTGGAAATAGCACCTACCTCAAAAACGACTTCTGTAGCAGTTGTTTCATTGATGAATACGAATATACAGCGGGGACAGGACTTTATTAATAAGTTAATGGAAATGTATAATCGGAATACGAATAATGATAAAAATGAGGTTGCCGAAAAGACGAGAGAGTTTATCAATGAACGTATTAAGATTATTGATGAGGAACTTGGCACTACAGAGGATAAGCTGGAAGCTTTTAAAAGAAATGCAGGATTGACGGATATCAGTAGTGATGCCCAATTAGCAGTATCGGGAAATGCTGAATATGAAAGAAAACGTGTAGAAAATGGAACTCAAATTAATTTAGTTCGTGATCTTAATAAATATATCAATAATCCGTCGAATGAGTATGAAGTATTACCTAGTAATATTGGTTTATCCGATAATGGTTTAACTACTCAAATAGATCGTTATAATGAATTGATTATTGAACGTAAGCGTTTACTTCGTACTTCTACGGAAAGCAACCCGATGATTGTAAATCTGGATACAAGTATTCGTGCCATGAAAGCAAATGTAAAAGCTGCTATTGATGGGACTTTACAAGGCTTGCTTATCGTGAAGGCTGATCTGGATCGTGAGTCCAGTCGTTTTTCCCGTCGTATCAGTGATGCTCCGGGACAGGAGCGCCAGTATGTAAGTATTGCACGTCAGCAGGAAATCAAGGCTGGGCTTTATCTGATGCTTTTGCAGAAACGTGAAGAGAATGCTATTACTTTAGCCGCTACTGCGAATAATGCGAAGATTATTGATGAGCCAGCAGCTGAAGGTGCTCCAGTTTCTCCTAAGCCTAGGATAATCTACTTAATTGCTTTAGTGGTAGGAGTGGGATTGCCTGTTAGTATTATTTTTTTAATTGGTTTGACTAATTTTAAAATAGAAGGGCGTGGTGATGTAGAGAAGTTAACAAGTCTGCCTATTGTAGGTGATGTACCGTTGACAGAAGAAGCAAATGGTTCTATTGCTGTGTTTGAGAATCAGAATACTTTAATGAGTGAAACTTTCCGTAATCTCCGTACTAATCTTCAGTTTATGCTTGAGAATGATCAGAAAGTGATTTTAGTGACTTCGACAGTTAGTGGTGAAGGTAAATCTTTTATTTCTTCCAATCTAGCAATAAGTCTTTCTTTATTAGGAAAGAAAGTAGTGATTGTGGGGCTTGACATTCGCAAGCCCGGTTTGAATAAAATTTTTAATATTCCGAGGAAAGAGCAGGGAATTACTCAATATCTGTCGAATCCGGACAAGAATCTGATGGATTTCGTTCAGCCTTCGGATGTTAGTAAGAATTTGTTTATTCTTCCAGGAGGAACTGTACCACCTAATCCAACAGAGTTATTAGCTCGTGATAGTTTGGATAAAGCGATTGAGGTATTGAAAAAGAACTTTGATTATATAATTTTGGATACTGCCCCGGTTGGTATGGTAACTGATACTTTGCTCGTAGGTCGTGTGGCTGATTTGTCAGTTTACGTATGTCGGGCAGACTATACTCGGAAAGCAGAGTTTACCTTGATTAATGAATTGGCTGATAGTAATAAGTTGCCTAATCTTTGTACTGTAATCAATGGTTTTGATCTTCAGAAGAAAAAGTACGGCTATTATTACGGTTACGGTAAGTATGGCAAATATTATGGCTATGGTAAGCGTTATGGCTATGGTTATGGCTATGGGGAGACACACCATGGTGGTAAGGGAGAAAGGACAGAAGAATAGACGAATGTGATTTTGGAGAAGACAAATGAATTATATAATATGAGAATTAAACAATTACGCATAAAAGGTAGAATCATAAGATTATTTAGGCTTATTGTAAATACAGGTTATATGCTTTTGCATAAAAGAGCAGATGAGATTGTACTTAATGTGTCTATGAATTTGTTGTGTAATAAAGTGTTTCATAGTAATATAGGTGATGACATAAACTATTATCTTATAAAAGAATTGAGTCATAAACGTATATTGAATTATTGGGATTTTTTCAATCTACGGAAGCAGCCTAATTTTATGGTTATAGGTTCGATAATAGGTTGGATGACAAATAAAGATAGTATCATTTGGGGGAGCGGAATGCGGGAACCGGATAATCCTTTGCCAGCTATTCCTCGTAAGGTATTGGCTGTTAGGGGGCCGCTTACACGCAAATACTTGATCTCACAAGGGGTGGAGTGCCCGGAGATATATGGAGATCCCGCTTTATTGTTACCTAAGATTTACCCCCCCCCATTTGTAAATAAAAAATATCTAATAGGGGTGATTTTACATAAAAATGATCTAGGTAATTCTATTATAAAGGAATTTATTGAAAGAGAAAGAAACAAGGCGAGACAGATTGATATTAAACATTATAAGGATTGGAGGCAAGTGATAAAAGAGATCGTAGAATGTGAAATGATTATATCTAGCTCATTGCATGGTCTGATTCTGTCTGATGCGTATCATATTCCCAATGTTTGGATTAAATTCTCTGATGAAACCTTTGATGGAAGTTTTAAATATTTGGATTATTTCGCTTCTGTGAAAAGGCCGATCGATGGACCACTAGTCATACGATCACGTTTGGATTTATCGGATTTGCTTCAATATAAAGATAGTTATTCTCCTATTACTTTTGATGCTCAAAAATTGTTGTCTGTCTGTCCGTTTATAGATAAAAACAAAATTTTACCTTAATGTCAGGAAACGATAGAATCGCAAAGAATACAATATTCTTATATTTTAGAATGTTGTGTACAATAGTCGTATCATTATATACATCACGAATTATTCTCCAAACATTGGGTGTCAATGATTATGGTATTTATCAAACAGTGGGTGGAGTAGCAGGTTTATTAAGTTATATTATTAATGGTTCATTGGCATCCGGTTCATCGCGATTTATTACATTTGAAATGGGGAGGAGAGATAAGGGAAAGCTAAGTGATACTTTTTCCTCTTTATTGACTGTACATCTATTATTCGGCGTGGTCGTTGCTTTATTGGCAGAAACTATCGGATTATGGTTTTTATATAATAAATTAGTCATTCCCCCGGAACGATTTTCCGCTGCTGTATTTACATATCATTTATCTATATTAATGTCTATTGTCGGTATTACGCAGGTGCCATATACCGCTGTGATTATTGGACATGAGAAAATGAATATATATGCTTATACGAGCATTATTGAAGCTATATTGAAATTACTGCTTGTATATATACTCATGGTTTCCGATTGGGATAAATTAATGCTTTACGCTTCATTGCTTTTTGTGGTTCAATGTGGTATTACTTTTTTTTATCGTTATTACTGTATTCGTCATTATGAGGAATCTCATTACCATTTCTCTTTTGACAAGTCTATTATAAAGAAAGTACTCGGCTTTTCATCGTGGAATTTGGTAGAAAACACTTCTATTTCATTAAATGCTCAAGGTACTACTATTCTTCTTAATATGTTTTTTAATTCGGACATAGTGACAGGACGTTCAGTGGCCAATATTGTTTCTATGACAGCTAATTCATTTGTTAACAATTTCCGAACAGCAGCAAATCCGCAGATCGTTAAGAGGTTTTCGGCAAATGATTTTGATGGCAGTAAGCATTTATTGCTAATATCAACAAAATATTCATATTTTTTAATGTTGATATTAGCATTTCCAGTCTTTTTAGTTGCAAAGCAATTATTATATCTTTGGCTGGGACAAATACCTGATTATTCTGTTGTATTTCTGCAATTCGCAATTGTTACTACGCTTTTTGGAGTGTTTGACCAATCGTTTTACAGTGCGTTTACAGCAAAAGGTCAGATAAAGGAAACTACTATATGTTCCATTTGTGTCGGCTATTTATCCTTTCCTGTCATCTATGTTTTGTTCAAGTTAGGTTATTCTCCAGTTTCATTGTCCTGGGTCATGTTATTTTCATCTCTGATACTCGCTATTTTTATAAAGCCTTTCCTACTGGTGAAAATTATGGGATATACGTGGACAGATATTTTTGTTTTATTTAAATCTTGTATCATAGTAACTGTTGTTTCTGTGCCTATACCATTACTGTTATATATATTTAGAAATACATTGTTTCACACGCCATATTTGGATTTTTTTATCCTCTCAATAAGCGGCGTAGTTTGCGTAGCTTTGACTGTTTGGTTTTTGGGTTTGGATGATGACATACGTAAGAGAATACAAAATACTATTAAAACCAAGTTATTAAAAAGAAAATGAGTTCAAGAATTGAATACATTGATCGTTTGAAAGGGTTGGCTATTTTGGCTGTTGTTATGGGGCATATTATATATTTTGTGTTTCATCTTAGTGACGATCCTGTGTGGGGATATATATACAGTTTTCATGTTCCACTTTTTATTTTTTTATCTGGATATGTGATTTTTACCCCCCCCCATTTGTTAAAATTAACAAAAAAGATAATTGCTTTGCTGATGCCTGCTATAACTATTGGCGGTTTCTTGTGTTATGTCACTAGTCGTAGTTTTATGTATTTTGTCACAGATGATATGAAACTAGGGTATTGGTATTTGTTTGTTCTTGCTTTCTTTTATTTGCTATTGACTCCTTTTAGGCTAAAGCTGAAATGTGATAAACTTGTAATTAAGATTCTTATTGATGCAGGATTGGCATTAGGTGTTTGGATTGTACTGTTTTTATTAAGTAGATACGTTTTATCTAAAAATATAACGAATATTCTTAGCCTTAATTCATGTTATAATCTTTGGCCTTTTTTTATATTGGGATATTTGTTTAGAAAGTGGGATCTTACAAAAGAAATAATGCGACGAAATTGGATTTTCTCTGTTTCTTTATTAAGTTATGTGTCAATTAAACTGTCACTTGATAACGGTTTAAAGATGCATTTTATTCCCTTGATTATGTCGTTCTGTGCTATTATGTCTTTGTTCTGTCTATTTGGCTGGAGAGAGAACAAACATACGGTATTTGATAGGCAATTAGGTTTGATAGGTAGGAACACGCTGGATATTTATATTTATCATTACTTTTTACTTCAAATGATTTCTCTCCCCTTATTGGGTAAATGGATAAGTTCTACAGGGAACTATTTTATTGAAGGTGTATTGCTTATATTGCTATCATTAAGTATTGCTTATGCTTCAATCGTTATAGGAAAAACAATAAAAAAGAGTCATTGGCTGGGCAAAGTGGTCTATGGACGTTTTTTTTAATATTCTAATATGATACCTAAAATAATACATTATTGTTGGTTGAGTAACGACCCGATGCCTGCAGAGCTCAAACGTTGCATTAAAAGTTGGAAGAGAAAGCTTCCTGATTATAAAATAAAGAAATGGGATACACACAATTTTGATATTTATTCCATCCCTTTTGTAGCAGAAGCATGTAAGATGCGAAAATGGGCATTTGCTTGTGATTATATTCGTGTATATGCACTTTATACGGAAGGGGGAATATATCTGGATTCAGATGTTTTTGTCAGGAATAGTTTAGATTTTTGTCTTGCTAACAGGGCATTCAGTGCGGTAGAGTGTTATCCGGACTTAGTGGAGAAAATTTATGCTGAAGGGCAGGTTGATGCGGAAGGTAACAAAAGAAAAGATATTCAATATATTGACCGGAATTCAGATTCAGGCAGCTATTCTTGGTGCGGAAAAAGGACATCCTTTTATGAGGGATTGTATGAACTATTATCATGATAAGCATTTTATATTGCAGGATGGTTCATTGAACAATAAAATTATTTCTCCTTTTATTTTTGCAAATATTGCGATTGATTATGGTTTCAAATTTAAGGATGAAGAACAGGATTTGAAGAGTGGATTAAAAATTTATTCGTCAAGTTTGTTTGCAAGTAATATGGAGCTTATAACAGAGAAAGCCGTTGCAATACATTGCTGTGCCGGTAGTTGGCGTTGGATGCCTTCCTCATCAATGGCGTATGCTGTGCAGTATATGAAAGAAATAATCAAAAACATACTTTTCAGATTACATTTGAGAGGCGGCAAAACTAGAGGAACTTTGAAATAATTTGTATTTTTATTATGCGTATAGATTCACTTGATATTTTAAAAGGAATAGGTATTATCCTTGTGGTAGTTGGTCACATGATTGGGAATCAACTATATATCCGTCCATGGATATATGCATTTCACATGCCTCTTTTTTTCATGCTATCAGGATACTGCTTCAATATAGCAAAGCATCCTCAATTGTTACCGTTTGCTGTAAGTAGGGTTTGGACACTTCTCGTTCCTTGTGTTCTATATACGGTGGTTAGTCTTGTAGTTTCTCCGGAATATATTTGTGAAGGGAGATATTATGAACTGAAGACATTGCTTCCCGGCGCACTTTGGTTTCTTCCAATATTATTTATAGTAGAAGTTCTAGGGTATAACGTGGCTCGCTTTAGGGGGGGTAAAAATATTTGTCATATTGCTGTGCGTGGTCTTGGCTGCTTACTTTCGTTTTCGGGAATTCCCTTTAACATATAGGCTTATTCAAATTCCAATGTGTCTTTTGTTCTATCTAATAGGAAATTCATTGAGAAAATATGCTATTGTTGAGAGGTTTTTGATGAATAGCAATTGGATGCCTTGGTGGAAATATTGTTTGTTGGGTTTGTTGGGGTGTGTTTTGGCTTATGTATATGTGAGAACTGATGCGTTAAAACATAATCAGGAAATTTTGAACTATTTTGAAATAGGGATGGTTCTTGCTTGTTTCAGTGCTATTGTCGGCGTAGCTTCGTTCTCGGTTTTTTCTCTCAAAAGAATGCCTAAATTAGGAAATGTATTGATATATATAGGTAGAAATACATTGATAATTATGTCTGTTCAGGGTATATTTATATCATTAGCTGATTATTTTTTGCGTCCATTGATACCGTCGTTTGCTATCGGTAAGTTAGTTCAGTTTATTTTTGTATTTTCCTGCTGTTTGATAATGATACCACTAATCAATAAATACATTCCTGTACTGGGCGGTAAAGGGATAAAACATCGTTCACTTTAATTAAATATGTTTCTTTCAGTTATTATTCCTGTATACAACGTAGAACCTTATTTGCATCGTTGTATTGATAGTGTCATAGCCCAAGATATGGGTGATGAAATAGAATTGCTGTTGGTGGATGACGGCAGCAAAGATGCATCGGGGGCAATATGTGATGAATATGCATCGAAGTATAGTTGGATTCATGCCTTTCATATTCCCAATGGAGGAGTAGGCAATGCGCGTAATTATGGTATTGAACATGTTCAAGGTGAATACTTTACTTTTATAGACTCGGATGATTTTATTGATCCCGGTTTCTATAAAGAGGTGTTAAGGTTGCATCGTCAAACTCCTTCAGACGTATATTTATTTGGTTATAAGGATTATCCTCTTAATAGTAGCGATGGGCATAGGTTGAAACAATGTCGTTGTGATGATGCTGAATCATTGGCGCAATTGTATTTAGATATGAAGAAAAACTATCTGATGTTTTCGGTTATCAACAAAATTTTTAATTCTATTGAAAATCAGGAACATCGATTTTTAACAAATATCCACTATTTTGAGGATTGCCTCTTTGCCCTTGATTGTCTGGGTAAAGCAAAATCTGTAGGAGTGATTGAGCAGGCTCCTTATAATTATGTGCATCATCCGGGGGAACATTTAGGCGGAAAATATACTGCACCGGAGGTGGTGGTTGAAGTAGCTCGTGAATTGAAGAGGCGAAGTGACATACTTCCTCAAAGTGATGAACTTACTCAATATACAATTCTTGAATACTATAATAACATGCTTCATGCGGTTGATAGCAGCCGTGGCATAAAGCAAAGATTACAATATATACGCATACTTTTGAGGGAAATCGAGACGTTTGGTTTCAAGACTGAATTCAAGAAGTATCTAGGCAGGAGAAAAATACTGATGCAGTTCTCGAGTCCTGTAGGTGTACTTATGATGTGCCTCTTACGTAATTTAATCCTAAAATTCAGATGATATGTATCAAAATTATAAAGTTGTAGTGAATACGGCTGCAGGTCGCCGCCGTTATATGCAATATTTGGTTCCTCCCATTTTGAATGCTGATATTGTGGATCGGTATGATATATGGGTTAATACTCGCAATATGGTGGATATTGAGTTCTTTAAAAAGCTTGCGCAGAAATATCCGAAAGTTAATTTGGTGTGGCAACCGGACGGAGTCGTTAATGGCATTGCGAGCATTAATGCATTTTATCGTGATTGCTGCGACAAAGATACTATTTACATGAAACTTGATGATGATGTGGTATGGTTTGAACCCGAACTGTTTGAGAAGATGGTGAAGTTTCGTGTGGATAATCCAGAGTATTTTTTAGTATCACCGCTCGTAATCAATAACGCTTTGTCTACTTATCTTTTACAGGTGCATAATAAAATCAAGTTGGATAAGTATTATATGAGTATCTGTGGGGAGAGAACTATCTGCTTTGATGGCTGGTTTGCGGCAGATTTGCACGATTGGTTCATGGAGAAATATCTTATTGCCGGTAAATATCAAGAGCTGTATGTTGGTAAGCATCCTATGGGGATGGCTCGTTTTTCAATCAACTGTGTTTTATGGTTTGGTAATGAAATGGCTGAATTTAAAGGTGAAGTGCCAGGAGATGATGAAGAGTTTTTGAGTTGTATCAAACCAACTCAATTAGGTAAGGCTAACTGTTTTAATGGCGATGCTCTGATTGCTCATTTCGCTTTTGGACCTCAACGAGAGGGGCTTGATAAGATGGATATTCTGAATCGATATGGTAAAATATTGCATGATTTGTGGAAGCAGGATGAATCAATGCGTGAGATAGACATTTCTGTACAACAAATGATTAAGAAAGTTGAAGCGCGTGAAGCTGAATTGAACAGCCTTCCATCACCATATAAATGTATACCTAAAGTAAAAGTGCCTTTCTTCATGCGTTTAGGAAAAAAACTGCCGGAAAGGGTGAGATGTGCAATCAGAGAACTACAACGTAAACAGCGATATAAATTCATAGAAAGATAAAAAATATCTGTGAAAAAATCAGAATAGAAAAAACTAACATATTATGAAACAATATGATTATTTGATAGTGGGTTCCGGACTTTTTGGATCCACCTTTGCCTGTATGGCTAAACGACAAGGTAAGAAATGTTTGGTCATTGATAAGCGTCCACAGCTGGGTGGCAATCTTTATTGTGAAAATATAGAAGGGATAAATGTTCACCAATATGGAGCGCATATCTTTCATACTTCAAACAAAGAAGTGTGGGATTTTGTCAACTCTATAGTGGAGTTTAACCGATATACCAATTCACCGGTGGCTAATTATAAAGGCAAACTTTATAATCTTCCCTTTAATATGAATACCTTCTATCAGATGTGGGGCGTGACAACCCCTCTTGAAGCTGAAGCTAAATTGGAGGAACAGCGGACGGAAGCAAAAGTTGCTCTTAATGGTCGTGAACCTGAAAATTTGGAAGAACAGGCGCAGCTTCTTATTGGAAAAGATATTTATGAAACACTCATCAAGGGATATACAGAAAAACAATGGGGACGATCTTGTACAGAATTGCCTGCTTTTATCATTCGTAGATTGCCGGTACGTATGGTATTCGATAATAACTATTTTAATGACAAATATCAAGGAATTCCAATCGGTGGCTATAATAAACTGATTGCTGGTCTATTGAATGGTGTAGAGTGTCGTCTGAATTGTGATTTTGGGGAGAATCGTGAAGAACTGACAGCTCTTGCCGATAAGATTGTTTATACAGGTGCGATAGATGAGTTCTATGGTTATCGTTTGGGGCGTTTGCAATATCGCACCGTATCTTTTGAAACAGAGATCTATGATACTGCTAACTATCAAGGTAATGCTGTAGTGAATTATACTGACCGAGGAGTACCCTATACTCGTATCATTGAGCATAAACATTTTGAGATGTTTGGTCAGCAACTTTTGGATTGTCCGAAAACTGTAGTTAGCAAAGAGTATTCTACAGAATGGAAACCTGGCATGGAGCCCTATTATCCAGTAAATGATACTCTAAATAATGATTTAGCCGATAAATATCGTGCATTAGCAGCTCACGAAAAAGATATCATCTTTGGAGGTCGATTGGCTGAATACAAATATTATGATATGGCTCCTATTGTGAAAAGGGTTTTTGAAGTAGTTAAATCACAAGGTTTATAAAATGAAGAAATACATACTTATTATTAAAACTATAACAAATGATAAACTTAGTAAATCTTTAATAGGTGGTGGAGCAAGTGTTAAGGCTCCTCAAGATATACATAAAATTGCTTTACAAAATGGTTATGAAGAATATCCTATCATTTTGAGAGGGTATAAGAATAAGCTACTTTTTATTGTTGTTTTATTCCTAAAAATGATTCGTCTTGCTATCAATTTACCTAATGGTGCAACATTGTTGATTCAGTATCCAAGTTTAAATCCTAAAATGCTTTATTTTATTCTTCCTTTCTTGAAAAAAAAATATCTGATAACATTGTTGCATGATATTAATTCTGTAAGAGAAAAAGGGGAGCTATCGGGCTTTGAGAATAAGGTTTTGTCAAATTTTGATGAAATAATTGTGCATACACCTGAAATGCAAACTTATTTTGAGCAGCGATTGAGACCGGGCATTAAATATCATTATTTAGGTTGTTTCCCTTATATTGCAGTCCCAGATAAAGAAGCACGTCAGTTAAGTAAGCAGGTTTGTTTCGCAGGTAATATAGATAAGAGCGTATTTTTTAGTGATTTTGTTTTTGAGAATAAAGATTTAGATCTTATAGTATATGGTTCTTGTTCTTCAAATAATGCTATGAGGAATAAATATGAGTATAAAGGAGTTTTTAAGCCTGATATAATTGGTCACTTAGAAGGGAGTTGGGGACTTATTTGGGACGGAGATTCCACAGAAACCTGCTCTGGTACATGGGGGAGCTATCTTAAAATTATTGCACCTCATAAATTTTCGTTATATGTGTTAGCTGGATTACCATTAATAGTATGGAAGGATTCGGCGATGGCGAAATTGGTAGAGATGAAGAATATTGGTATTACCGTGACATCGCTTTCAGAGATTTCTGCTAGAATTTCTGCTGTTTCAGATAATGATTATAAAGAATATTGTGCTAATATTCAAAAATTCCAGCCAGTTCTATTGAAGGGTGAAAATGTGTGTTTGTAGAACCATTGGATATTATAGCCATATAGGAGTGCATAATTTCTAGTAAATTTTATTATATGTCGGGTCTTAGCTTGGTAATAATTAATCGTGATATTAAGGAATATTGTTTTCCTTCCTTAATGGCTTTTTTTCTTATTTGTTCAAATTCAATTATTTTTCCTGGTATATATACATTACTCATTGCATTTGGGTATGTGGCATTTTACAAAATTAGATATGGAACCTTTACCATTAAATATTCAAAACTAAATATCTTATTTCTTTTAGCTTGCTATATTTCTGTATTTTCAAATTTATATATCGATTATCGCATTCTTATGTTTACTGGAATGATGCTTATTTGTGCACCATTTTATGTATCTAAAAAAGTATTCTTATTTGAACGCAAAATTTTATCTGTAATTTTATTCTTTTTTCCTGTTGTATCAATGATAGCTATGTATTGCTATCTAAAAGGCATAAATGCCTTTGCACAGGAGGGGGTACATATTGACCTCTCTTTTTCGGCTATTTATTATCATCCTATGTGGTTAGCTCCTATTGCAGGATTAGCTAATGTTATTTTGTTGTGGTGTCTATTTCAGTTACAAAATAAATGTTTCAGATGTATTGTGTTGTCTATTTTGTTAATGTCTATTTATGTCACTGTTGTTGCTGCATCTCGTACTGCTCTTTTTGCATCCGTGATAACCATGGTGTTATACATTGTATACAATGCAAGAAATGTAAAAAAAATAATATTGTATTTGTTGGTTATAGGATTTCTTGCAACAATATCGATTCCTGTATATCTTGAGCATTCAACTCAAATACAAAATAAGTTTGAAGGAGGAAAAGGTGAAAAATATGGTTCTCGCTCTGCCCATTTTGGAGAGGGGTTTGATAAATTAAATGAATCTCCTCTTATTGGAAGTGGATTTGCAACGGCTTGGTATAGAGGCGTACTTCATAAAGGTCGATTGGAGAGTGGTAGCGGATGGTTGTCTATATTATTTCAATTAGGTGCCTTAGGTGCAATAATAATGTTATTCATTCTAAAGAAAGTAACTCGAGTTTTTAAATATATTAGACATGATCGAAGGTTACAATTGTTTGTTATTTCTTTACTTTTTCTGTGTTTGCATTCTTGTTTTGAGGGGTATTTATTAACTGTCGGTTATTATATAGGTTTTGTATTTTGGCTTCTAATTTCTCATATAATATGTTATCCGGATATGGTGAAGAAGTACAAATTAAATTTTGAATCATGAAAATGTTTTCTTTGGATACTTTTGTTTATAGTGTATTGTTCTTTTGTATTGATTGTGACGGGCTTGAATCTGTTTATAATATTTGATATCATTCTGTCTTCATTCAGTTGATGTTCATGTGTTAATAGCTTATTTGTTATGATCTTTTTTATTTGCAAAATCTTGTTTTGAAATGAACTTATTTTTTTTCCAAAATTGTATTAGTCCGCATCAGATACCTTTTATCGAAGAACTGTCAGTTTTTACAGATGTTGATAGGGTAGTGGTGATAGCTCCTCGTGTGGATTACGATGATCGAAAGCTGATGGGATGGAAGACATCAAAATTGCTTGAGACAAAAGGTATAGAGTTTTTGATTACTCCTACTATGAAAGTAGTGCAAAGACTATATGAGGAATGCAAAGGTATTGAAACGTTTTGTTTTTTTTCTGGTATCAATGCTTTTCCTGAAATTGTGCCATGGATGAAACTCTCATTCAATTATTCTTTTAAGCGAGGAGTAATAACCGAGCCACCATTACTCTATAATCATCCACTATGGTTGCATAAACTAAGATTTGCATTGAAAGATTGGCGATACGTAAAGTATTTTGACTATTTATTGGTGATGGGCGATGAATTTGTGCCTTATTATCGCTTTTGGAGTAAAAAATGGAAAGTATTACCTTTTGTATATTGTACAGAGTGGAGAGAACGTATATATCCTATACCGACTTCAGAGAAGCTTAAGGTACTCTATGTGGGTAGTTTGTCAGATAGAAAGAATGTGGTGGAGATGTTTCAAGTGTTGTGTCAAAAGACTGATTTAGAGCTTGGTATTGTAGGTGACGGTGAGAAGCGAGCACAAATTGAGGAGATGAGTATGCAGGCTAATACAGAAGTAGTGCTTTATGGTATGCAACCGATGGAGAGGATCTCGGATATTATGCAACAATATGACGTACTGATTTTGCCTTCGAAGCATGATGGGTGGGGAGCTGTTGTGAATGAGGCGTTGATACTTGGACTATATGTGATAACAAGTAATCATTGTGGGGCTTCGTATCTATTAAAAGATAAGCAACAGGGTATGATATTTACTTTAGAAGAGGCACAGAGTTTAAGCAACGTGGCTGATGTTTGTATTGCAAAAAAAGATTGGATAAGGGAGACGGTAAATGAGCGTATTACATGGAGCAAAAACTACATCTCGGGTAAAGCAGTGGCGAACTATATAGTCCAAAATTTATAAATAAACGCTTATGAAAGTAATACATTATATTCCTAGTCTAGACCGTTCTTCAGGTGGTACAACTGCCTATATGCAGTTATTGACTAAAGAATTGACACGGTTGGTAGAACTCTATGTAGTGAGCCATGCTAGTGAGAATCCTGTAGTAATAGATAATTGTACGGTGTATTTCATTCCTGAATTTAGAAACTTCATGGGGATGAAACGACAGTGGAGAATATTGTTAACTCAATTACAGCCTGACGTGGTGCATGTAAACTGTTGTTGGATGCCTGCTTGTGCCTTTATACAAAAGTGGGCACAGGCATTGGGGTATAAAGTGGTGCTAACACCTCATGGTATGTTAGAGCCGTGGATTATGGCGCGTCATTATTGGACTCGTAAATTACCGGCACTGTGGTTTTATCAAAAGGCGGCAGTGATGAAGGCGGATGTATTGCACGCTACTGCAGAAAGCGAGAAGGAGAATTTACTGAAGTTGGGCTATAACAATAGGATTAAGATCATTGCTAACGGTATTGATGTAGAGAATATAGAGATGAAGTCATCATGGAAGCGGAATAAGGAGATTCTTTTCTTGAGTCGTGTACATGTGAAGAAGGGAGTTAATTTTCTTCTTGAGGCAGTTGCTCAATTGAGGGAACAGATAGAGGGGTATGTGATACGTATTGCTGGTGAAGGAGATGCTATCTACGTCAATGAGTTAAAGCAATTAACAGAACGTCTTGGTATATCAAAACTAGTCTTCTTTGAAGGTGGCGTATATGGTAATCGTAAATGGGAATTATTCCGTCAAGCGGATCTTTTTATATTACCTACACATAGCGAGAATTTTGGTATTGTGGTGGCAGAGGCATTAGCTAGTGGTACACCTGCGGTAACAACAATGGGTACACCATGGAGTGAGTTAGAGAGTCGACGGTGTGGCTGGTGGACGAAAGTTGGTACAGAGGCAACCGTACAAGCACTTCGTAACTTTTTATCGCTTACTGAAAATGAGTTGGAGAAGATGGGACGTAATGGTCGTAAACTGGTAGAGGAGAAGTATTCAGCACGTAAGGTGGCAGAGGAGTTTGTGGAAATGTATAAATCAATTTTATGAAAAAGGAGTTGATGGGATTTAAAACTCTATATTCGAAGAGGAATAAGTTTCGCAGATTGATATGGAGTATGGTTTGGACTTGTCTTGCCCGTCCGTTTCCCCGCTCTATGGCAATGGGATGGAAACGTATGCTGCTTCGTGCTTTTTGGGCAAAGATTGCATCTACGGCTGCAGTGTATGCTATTGCTAAAGTGTTCCAATCTTGGTTGCTGGCAATGGATGATTACCCCTGTTTGGCCGAGGGAGTAGATTGCTACAATACAGTACCCATTCGGATTGGGCGTAATGCTACGGTCAGTCAGCGGGCTTTCCTTTGCACTTCAGGACATGACATTACCGACTCACGTTATCATCAGACCAATGCTTCGATAGTGATTGAAGATAGGGCTTGGGTGTGTGCCGAAGCTTTTGTGGGACAAGGAGTGACTGCAGGAGAAGGTGCTGTATGTGCAGCACGTGCAGTAGTGATTAAAGATGTTGAATCATGGACTGTGGTTGGGGGGGAATCCGGCAAAGTTTATAAAGAAAAGGATGTTAATAAATATCAACAGGACACCCTTGTCTCTTATTTTATATAATCAGTTAGCTTGATGCTGCATAATATAATTGAGCTGACATGAAAGTAAATATAATAACAGGGCCTTTTGGCTGTCTACCCCCATATGCTATTGGAGCAGTGGAAAAATTATGGTACTCTATCGGTACAGATATGAGAAATAAGGGACATCAAGTCATCTTTATATCTAAGAAGCCACTAAAAGAGAGTTCTATGGATGATAGTCTTCTTCTGCATGGCTATGAAAGAACTGGATCTTGGGTAAAAGACTTTGTTCTGGATTTTGTTTTTTCAATAAAGGCATTAAGTAAAATGCCTAAATGTGATATGCTTGTGCTTAATTCAATATGGAGCCCTATTCTTTGTCTATTATTTAAATGGAAGTATCGTAGGGCTTTATATAATGTGGCACGATTTCCGAAGAAACAGATGGGGGCGTATTTTGCTATGAGTAGTTTGGCATGTGTGTCAACTGCAGTTTACAATGCATTAATAGAGCAGAGTCCGAGTATGAAATCTAGGGCTTGTGTCATACCCAATCCGATTGATACTCATATATTCTGTAATGAACACATGGTAAAAACTCTTTCAGATAGTCCGGAAGTGGTTTATTCTGGCAGAGTACATAGAGAAAAGGGACTGGATATATTAGTAAAAGCAGTGACAAGACTCCATGAGGTGGGGGTATCTGTTGGATTACGAATAATTGGTGCAACGAAAATAGAAGACGGAGGTAGTGGTGAAGACTATGTAGATTATTTAGAATCTTTAGTAAGAGGATACAGGATAACATGGGTGGAACCTATTTTCTCACCTAGTTTGTTGGCAAAAGAAATACGTAAAGGTGATATTTTTTGCTATCCTTCTATAGCTGGATTAGGTGAGACATTCGGTGTAGCCCCTCTTGAGGCAATGGGCTTAGGGTTGGTTCCTATTGTTTCGAATTTAGATTGTTTTAAGGACTTTATAGTGGATAATGAGAACGGATTGGTCTTTGATCATACTGATGTACGATGTGATGAATTGTTAGCTAATTGTTTAATGCGCTTATTATCGGATGAAAAAATGTATTCAGAAATGTCAGCGAAAGCAATTAAAAAGTCTGCAGGTTTTAGTGTGAGTAGAGTGTCTGATATGTATATGAGTATTTTTAAAAAAGTATTAGGTGGTGAGTGAGCTTTATCGTAAAAATAAGAACCAACGTGATGCGTATTCTAGCCCATGGCCAAAGAAAGAAGCAATCATGATTCGTATATGGGAAGTGGTTTGGACACTTTTTGTAAGGTGGTTGCCAAAACCTTTTTATCGGTGGCATATATTTCTATTGAAACTGTTTGGTGCACATATTAGTGGTCATCCTTTTATTGCACCTACTGCCCGTATATATGCCCCATGGCTTTTAACCGTAGGAGATAGGTCTTGTATAGCGACTCGAAGCGAAATATATAATTTGGGACCTGTTATTATAAAAGAAAGAGTAACCATAGCACAGTATGCTTATATCTGTAATGGATCCCATGACTTATCTGATAATAAATTACCTTTGGTTGTAGGTGATGTGGTTATTGACAATGATGTGTTTATTGGAGCAAGAGCCATAATTCTGCCAGGATTACATCTTTGTCGATATTCGGTTGTTGGTGCTGGCGCAGTACTCACCCAAAATACTACTGATTTTGGCATTTATGCAGGTAATCCTGCAAGATTTATAAAAGAAAGAAAGATTTATGGTGAATAATCATTATTATGGTGGCTCTTATGTTGCGTAAATCTCCTAAAATCTGTTTAGCCTGTTCGGCAGGCGGGCATTTACGTGAGCTACAATTGGCTATTGGCGCTATTCCAGAGCAATGGGATTGCTATTGGCTTACCTTAAAAACGACATCAACTAAAGCTTTTATGGCAGACAAGGAACATGTATTTTTAGTGAATTTTCAACCAGCAAAGAAATGGACACTGATAGTGAACTGTTTGCAAGCAATATTCTGGGTGCTGGTGAAACGCCCAGATGTAATCATTACTACAGGAGCTGGTGTGACTGTACCTACGGTTTTTTTCGCAAAAAAACTATTGGGGACAAAAGTAATATTTGTTAATTCGGCTGCTGATGTGACACATGCTTCTAAAACTCCCGTATGGATAGAACGGTATAGTGATCTATTTTTGGTCCAATGGGAAGAGATGCGGCAATTATTTCCTAATTCAATTTGTTGTGGTGTTTTATGATTTTTGCTAGTTTAGGTACAATGAACATAGCCTTCAATCGTATGGCAAAAGCCGTGGATGAATGGGCAGCTATAACTAAGGAAGAGGTGATAGTACAAACTGGGTATACAGATTATCCCTACAAACATGCGAAAGCTTTTAAATTTTGTACAAAGGAGCAGATGAAGGGTTATATTTCTAGAGCTGATATATTAATACTTCAAGGTGGCTGGGGAGCAATATCGGAAGCGATGGAATTGAGGAAAAGAATAGTTGTGATACCAAGATATGACAAGGTAGAGCATATCCATGACCAATTTCAATTAATTAGGAAATTGGATACTTTGGGCTGTGTACTAGGGGTATTTGACGAGAGGGATCTTGCCGCAAAAATGGAACAGGCAAAAACTTTTGAGTTTAAGCAAATAGGGAAAGGAAACGCACAGAAACTGATTGAGAAGAAACTGCAGGAGTGGTTTCCGAGATGACAATAATTAGCGAGTTCAAAATAGAATCTTATGAAAGTGTCTATAATAACGTCGTGCTTTAATCGTGCGGCGACGATTCGTGATGCCATAGAGAGCGTATTGGCACAGGACTATAATGCCATAGAGTTTATTGTTGTAGATGGGGCGAGTACAGATGGTTCGTTAGAGATTATTAGAGAATATGAAGGTCGTATCTCAACTATTATCTCGGAGCCTGATCATGGAATGTATGAAGCCATTAATAAGGGAATTCGTGTGGCTACAGGTGATGTAATCGGATTACTACATTCGGATGATTTCTTCTATGATAATGGGGTCATAAGCCGCATTGTGGAACACATGAAAACTACTCGAGCAGATTTTCTGTATGGTGATGGACTTTTTGTGAATCCTGATAATACAGACAAGGTAGTACGTAACTGGATTGGCGGTGATTATCGTTTATGGAAGGTACGTCATGGCTGGCTTCCATTACATCCTACTTGTTATATTCGCCGCGAGGTAATGATGAGACTGGGTCTTTATAACGAAAGTTATAAGATTGCTGCGGATAGTGAACTGTTGGTGCGTTATCTGATGACGGGCGGACTTTCTGTTACTTATTTGAAAGAGTATGTTGTACGTATGCGCATGGGCGGACTATCTACCGATAGTGCTAAGCGTAAGAAAATGTGGGGAGAAGACATTAGAGTGTATTCCTCTCACGGTCTATGGCCTACTCTGACTAAATTAGAGAAGATGGCATGGAAAGTACCACAATTTGTGTTGGCGTTATTGAAAGGATAATGGTAATTTAATGAATTGATAGCTGATTTGTGCAGATCAACTAGCTACTTTCTAAAAATAAACTCCTGAAGATTATTAGCTTATAATATAACGAAATATGTAGGTCCCTAACTTCATGCTACACACATGAATCCCCTACATT
>OGCV01000362.1_pt1 | contig 19756 bp, 18 predicted proteins | sample 1570201 | NCBI WGS metagenome assembly OGCV01 (sample SAMEA2582162, study PRJEB24529) | metagenome
CTGTAACCCTAGCGATGTGCTAGAAAGCTAAGCTTAGCTAGATAAATTATAGTTTGAAAAATAATAACTTCTTTGAAAGAAAATTAGTCTAATAGAAAAATAGGATATTTTTTATATACTTAATAAAGAAATTCTACAATTAAGAAAAAAATTGTGTTATAATAATATAAAAGCAAATCTTTTGCAAGGAGGATGATCATAAGTTGTTAGGAGCAGAATTATTAAAGACAGAAATATTTAGAGATTATAGCAACAAAGATCTTATTAAAGAAGAGGAAAGTTTAAGATTTTCACTTTTAGAAAATCCTCAAGATATAGAGAAATTAAGAGAATTAGCAATAGTATTATACAATAAAAAAGATTATGATGGAGCTATCAATTTATATGAAAAGTTAGCAAAGATTAAGCCAGAAAGTTCTGAGATTTTTGCTTTTTTAGGATACCTTTATTATGAAAAAGAGAATTATGCTAAATCAATAGAAAATTATGAAATAGCACTAGAAATTGATCCAGGAAGATCTTTTGTCTATTTTTTATTAGGGAACTCTTATTCAAGAGCAGGTTTAATTAAAGATGCTATCAATAGTTATGATTTTGCTATATTCTTAGATTTAGACATCTATACTGCACATCTAGATTTTGCAAGAAAATATGAGGCTATAGGACAGAAAGAAAAAGCTTTAAAAGAGTATGTTATAGCCTATGAAATAGATCCAAGAGATAAAAAGATAGCTGAAGATATAGCTAGATTAAAATCTGAGCTTGGAAGAGGTTAAAGATTATTAATAGAAGGAAAAGGGTAACTTTTCTTTCTATTTTTGATTTTTAATTTAAAAATAAGGAGAAAATAATGCAGAGTATTTCATTAGGTTTTATATTGATTATATTCCTATTTATAGGAATGACATTTGGGTTTAATAGGGCATTAGCCTCAATCCCATTTTTGTTTTTTATATTTGTATTAGTATGGTTTTTTGGTTGGTTTGTAATGGCATTTTGGCCGCTTATATTGATAATAGTACTTATAAACTATCTGTCAAATAAGAATAATCCTAAAACGACAAAGAGAAGAACATATTATTATAAATTTGATAGAACAGAGGACTTTGATGAGTTTTTCCGTAAGGCTGAACAACAAAGTGGAGGATATTCATATGGAGGTTCAACTGGAGGAAATCCTTTTGGTTATGCAGAGGATAAAACAAAATATTATAAAGTGTTAGGTGTTAATCCTAATGCAACAAAAGAGGAGATTAAAAAAGCTTATAGGGAGTTGGTAAAACAACACCACCCAGATAAATTTACAAATGCTCCTGAGGAAGAAAGAGCATATCATGAGAAAAGAATAAAAGAGATAAATGAGGCTTATGATAAATTATCAAAAGATTTTTCTTAACTTGAAATACATAGGAAGCTATGCTATAATGAAACTGTGTGCTTAACATTAAGGAAAATTAAGTCAGCCTTAACATCAAAGGAGAAATTATGAAACTAAAAACATTGATTTTAGCTGCGGGAAAAGGAACTAGAATGAAATCAGAACTTCCAAAAGTTATTCATAAAGTAAATGGAGTTCCAATGATTTCAAAAATAATAAGTGTTCTTAATGGATTGGAGCCAGAAGAAAATATATTAATACTTGGACATAAAAAAGAAGAGGTATTAAAAGTAGTTGGAGAAGAGGCAGATTATGTTGTTCAAACTGAACAATTAGGAACTGGACATGCTGTAATACAAGCAAAGGAAAAACTTGCTGATTATGATGGAGATGTAATGGTTCTTTGTGGAGATACACCACTATTAAGAGAGGAAACTTTAAGAGATTTATATAATTTCCATAAAGAGAGTGGAGCTGTAACAACAATACTAACATCTATATATGAAAATCCATTTGGATATGGAAGAATAGTTAAAGAAGATGGATTAGTAAAGGCTATTGTTGAAGAAAAAGAGGCAACTCCAGAGGTTAAAAAGATAAAAGAGGTAAATGCAGGAGTTTACTGTTTCAATAGCAGAGAGCTATTTAATGCTTTAGCTAAGATAAATAATAACAATGAAAAAGGTGAATACTACCTAACTGATGTTATTGGAATACAAGTAGGAGAAGGAAAAAAAGTTCAAAGCTTTGTATTAGAAGATAATATGGAGATATTAGGAGTTAATTCAAAAGTTGAATTAGCACAAGCTTCAGAAGTTTTAAGAGGAAGAAAAAATCTTGAACTTATGGAAAATGGAGCTATATTAATAGATCCAAAAGCTACTTATGTAGAGGAAAGTGTAAAAGTTGGAAAAGACACTGTAATCTATCCTGGAGCTGTACTTCAAGGAGATACAGTAATTGGAGAAAATTGTGAGATTTTAGGAACTACTAGAATTATAGATAGTGTTCTTGGAAATAATATAAGAATAGAGAGTTCAGTAATTGAAGAGAGTCAAATAGATGACTATGTAACAATGGGACCTTTTGCTCATTTGAGACCAAAAACTCACTTGAAAGAAAAAGTTCACATTGGAAACTTTGTAGAGGTTAAAAAATCTACTCTTGAAAAAGGGGTAAAAGCTGGGCATTTAACGTATTTAGGAGATGCTCAAGTTGGTGAAGATACTAACATAGGAGCAGGTACAATAACTTGTAACTATGATGGTAAAAACAAATTTAAAACAGTTATAGGTAAAAATTCATTTATAGGAAGTGATTCAATGTTAGTTGCTCCTGTAAATATTGGGGAAAATTCTTTAGTAGGAGCTGGATCTGTTATAACTAAAGACGTTCCTGAAAATTCATTAGCTGTATCAAGAAGTAAGCAAATCATTAAAAATGACTGGAGGAAATAAAAAATGTTAAAATCTGAAAATGTTAAGATTTTTGCTGGAACATCAAACGTAGAATTAGCTAAGAGAATAGCAGATTGCTATGGACTACCACTAGGAGAGGCTGAAGTAGTTAGATTTAAAGATGGAGAAGTATTCGTTAAAATTGACGAAACAGTAAGAGGAAGAGATGTATTTGTTGTTCAACCTACATCTGAACCAGTAAACGAAAACTTAATGGAATTACTTGTATTTATCGATGCATTAAAAAGAGCATCTGCAAAAAGTATCAATGTAATTATCCCTTACTATGGTTATGCTAGACAAGATAGAAAATCAAGTCCCAGAGAACCAATTACTTCTAAATTAGTAGCAAACTTATTAACAACAGCAGGAGCAAGCAGAATAGTTACTATGGACTTACATGCTGACCAAATTCAAGGATTCTTTGATATCCCAGTTGATCACATGCAAGCACTACCATTAATGGTAAAATACTTTATGAAAAAAGGACTTTATGGAGATGATGTAGTTGTTGTTTCTCCAGATATCGGAGGAGTAAAAAGAGCAAGAAAACTTGCTGAATGGCTAGATTGTAAAATAGCTATCATCGACAAAAGAAGACCAAAACCAAATATGTCAGAAGTAATGAACCTAATCGGGGAAGTTCAAGGAAAAACAGCTATATTTATAGATGACATGATCGATACTGCAGGAACAATAACAAATGGAGCTTCTGCAATTATAGAAAGAGGAGCTAAAGAAGCTTATGCTTGTTGTACACACGCTGTATTCTCTGATCCAGCTATTGAAAGATTAGCAGCTTCACCTTTAAAAGAAATTATAGTTACTGACTCTATAGCTTTACCAGAAAGAAAGAAACTTGATAAAATAACAGTTCTTTCAGTAGATGAAATCTTCTCTGAAGCAATTAGCAGAATTGTTAACAACCAATCAGTTTCTGAATTATTTGAAAAAGTTGAAGGAAAAAGAACAAACAAATAATTGAGAGAATAAAATAATTTTATTAAAAAGCTAGTAGTTTTACTAGCTTTTTATTTATATATATGATAAAATTATTAATATTTTAAAAAATAAATTTTATCAGATAAGGTGCTAATCATGGATAAAAAAGAATATAATGCTTTAAATATTAATTATGAAGAGATTGAAAGATATTTGAGAGCAGGAAAATTAATAATCTATCCTACAGATACAGTGTATGGTGTAGGGGGCATTATAGAATCAGAAGAAACTATAGAAAATATATATAAAGCTAAAGAGAGAAATTTTAAATCTCCATTGATAGTATTGGTAAGTGATGTGGAGAAAATAGAGAAAATAGCTTATATAAATGAAAAAAATAGAGAAAAAATAGAAAAGTTAATAAAAAGATTTTGGCCAGGTGGACTTACAATAATTTTAAAAAGAAAAGATAATGTACCTGATATAATGGTTTCAGGAGGGGCAACAGTTGGAGTTAGAATGCCAGAACATGAAATTGCTCTAAATATAATATCAAGAGCTGGAGGAATGTTACCAACAACAAGTGCCAACATTTCAGGAGAGGCTACTCCTAAAAGTTATTTAGAACTTTCTGAAGAGTTTAAAAGTCGGGTAGATATAATAGTTGATGGTGGAGAGTGTCCAATTGGAAGTGCCTCTACTATAATAGATATGAGTGATGAGCCAAAAATATTGAGGCTAGGTGCTATATCAGTTGAAGAGATAGAAAAAGTGATTGGAAAAATTAACGGGGAGGAAAAAAATTAATGAAACCACAAAGAGTAAATCCAAATATGATGAATCCTATGGAGATGAACAACATGTCTGCTATGATGGGTATGATGAACAATCTTCAAAGAATAGGAAAAGGAAAAAGAAAATATAAAGTAACTTTAGATAAAAATAGTAAAAAGTTTTTAGCTAAATTTATGGAAGAGGTTAAAAAACAATTTGCAACAAGTCCATTAGGAGCTCAAGGGCAAAATGTTTCTGATTTCTTTAGCTATGTAAAAGAATTAGCAGATTCTAAAGATCAAACAGAGCTTATGTTAAGCTTTGAAGAGTATGAATTCCTAAAAAGAATGCTTATTGATTCAATAAGAGGAATGGAAGGAATGGAATTCAAATGGTACCAATTTGTAAAAAAAGGTATGATAAAATTAATGACAAAACAATATAGAGAAATATTAAAACAATTTAAATAGTTTGAGAGAGGGAATTATAAATCCCTCTTTTTTCATATTGATAGAAATAAAAATACAATTTGTTTTTTTATTAGGATATGTGATATTATTGAATTAGGGTTAATACAATAATAGCTAGGGGTGGTTTTTTATGAAATCTTTAATGAAAAACATATTAGTATTAAATCAGAAAACTCTTTTAATCACTTTTAAAGAGATTGAAAAATCAACAGGGGAAGATTTAGCTTATCTAGTTTCAAATCTAAAAAATTTAGATGAGTTAAATGAAAATATTTTAAAAGAAAATAAAATTGAAGTGGAAGAGCTAAAATTAGAGGTTTTAAAAGTAAAAGAAGTTCTTAGAATAGTTGAGGATTATAGAGATAAAAAAATAGAAAAACCTCAATTATTAAAGGAATTAGAAAATATAAAAAATAAAAAAGTTGAGATAAAAAGAGCAGAAAAACCTAGAAAAGAAGATTTAGAAGAGATATTTAAAATGTTAAGAAGAGATCTTGTAACAGATAGAGTTCATATAGATATGAATGAATTAGCTGAATTTGAAGAAACTGAAGATGCTTTAATGTTCTGTAATAAAATTCTAGATCCATATTTAGATAGATATTTTAAAAGTGGAAACTATTCGAATGAAGAGAGAGATGAGATGAAAGATAGAATCTTTGATATAGTGAGAGGATAGAAAAATCCCCAGATAGCATGAAAGTTATCTGGGGTTATTTTTTTATCTATAAGCATTACCAATAAGTCCAACAGCTTCTTTAGCTCTCATTACTTTTTCTCTAGCAATAGCTCTAGCTTTTTTAGCTCCTTCATGAAGTACCTCTTCAACATAAGCTCTATTTTCTACAAGTTTTTCTCTTTTTTCTCTAGCTTCTCCAAAGTATTCTAAGATAGCATTAAGAAGCTCAGTTTTAGCATGTCCATAACCGAAGTTTCCAGCTAGGAATTTTTCCTTTAGTTCATTTTGTTTCTCAATAGAAGCAAAAAGTGCATAGATTTTAGCTATATTGTTATCTGGATTTTTAGGCTCTTCTAGTGGAGTAGAATCTGTAACAATACTCATAACCTGTTTTTTAAGCTCTTTTTTAGAAGCAAACATATTGATAGTATTACCATAAGATTTACTCATTTTTTGTCCGTCAGTTCCAGGAATAACAGCTACTGAATCAAGAATTAGTGGTTCTGGAAGTTTAAATAGATCAACTCCATATTGTTGGTTAAATTTCATTGCAATATCTCTAGTCATCTCAAGATGTTGTTTTTGATCTTTTCCTACTGGAACAACATCTGTATCATAGATTAGAATATCAGATGCCATAAGAATAGGATAAGTCATAAGTCCAGCATTTGGTGAGAATCCTTTAGCAATTTTATCTTTGTATGAATGTCCTCTTTCAAGTAATCCTACTGGAGTTACATTTGAAAGAAGCCAAGATAATTCAACATGTTCAGGTATATCTGATTGTAAGAATATTGTAGATTTTTGAGGATCTAAACCTAGTGCAAGATAATCTAAAACAATATTATATGAATTTTCTTTTAAAGCTTTTGGATCAGTTAGAGAAGTTAAAGAATGATAGTCAGCTATGAAATAAAATCCTTCATAATTCCCACTGTTTTGATTTTTAACAAACTGGCTAATAGCACCAAAGTAGTTTCCTAAATGTAGAATACCACTGGGCTGAATACCAGATAAACTTCTTTTCATAGAAAGCCTCCTAAAATATAAATATATCTAACATAGTACCATATCTAAAAAAAAAATTCAATAATACTGATTTTTTAAAAAGTGTAGTATAATTAGTTATACAGTTCAATAAAAATTATGGAGGGATACAAAATGAATTATTATGCTGGAGTAGATCTAGGGGGAACAAACACTAAGATAGGGATTTTAAACAGAGAGGGGGATATTTTAAAAAGTAGAATAATAAAGACTTTATCAGCAGAGGGAGTAGATAATACTTTAGAGAGAATTTGGAAAACAATACAGGAGTTAGCTCAAGAACTTGATATAAATATAAAAAATATTAAGGGAATTGGGCTTGGAATACCTGGACCAGTGTTAGAACAAAGTATAGTAGCATTTTTTGCTAATTTCCCTTGGGAAAGAAATATCAATATAAAAGAGAAACTGGAAAAACTTACAGGAATTGAAACAAAACTTGATAATGATGCTAATATTATAGCTTTAGGAGAAGCTAAATATGGAGCAGCTAAAGGAAGCAAAAGCAGTGTAACAGTGGCACTAGGAACAGGAATAGGTGGAGGAATCTATATAGATGGTAAATTAGTTTCTGGGGCTAAAGGTGCAGGTGGAGAAGTAGGGCACATGAAAATAGTAAAAGATGGAAAACTATGTGGATGTGGACAAAGAGGATGTTTTGAAGCATATGTTTCTGCTACTGGTTTAATAAGAGAAGCTGTTTCAAGATTGACAGTAAATAAACAAAATCTTCTTTATAAGATGATAGATGGAGATTTGATGAAACTAGAAGCTAAAGATATTTTTGATGCAGCTAGAGAGGGAGATGCTTTTTCATTAGATTTAGTAGATTATGAAGCAGAGTATTTAGCTTTAGGAATAGCTAATATTTTAAATATAATAAATCCTGAGGTTGTAGTTTTAGGTGGTGGAGTAGCTTTAGCTGGAGATATTCTATTAAATCCTATGAGAGAAAAAATGGTAAAATATGCTTTACCAGTAACTTTAGAAGAATTGAAAATAGTTCAAGGTGTATTAGGAAATGAAGCTGGAATTAAAGGAGCAGTTGGATTATTTAACTAATTAATTGAAAAGAAAAGAGAAAATCAAGAAAAAAATGGTAAAAATTAAAAACTAAATATCTTTAGTTTAAAAAGTTTTTATAAAAACAAAATAACGGTATTGACAAAGTTGAGATAAAAGATTATATTTATAGTGATAGTATAAAAATAAAATTTTAACTTCGTAAACAAATTATAAAGTTCTAATTTTAAACAGTGAACACTATATAAAATCTCAGGAGGTATTTTGGTATGAAGAAAACAAGTTTAATACTAGGAGCATTATTATTAGCAGCAGGACTAACTGGTTGTGGAGATAAAAAAGAAGCTGCTCCAGCAGAAAAAGCAGCAGAAGCACCAAAAGCTGAAAAAAAATTAAACATAGGATTTACAGCTTATAAATATGATGACAACTTTATCGCTCTATACAGAAAAGTTGTATTAGCAGAAGCTGACAAAGTAAAAGATAAAGTTGAGTTATCAATGGTTGACTCTCAAAATGCTCAACAAACTCAAAATGACCAAATAGATGTAATGCTTTCTAAAGGAACAGATGCATTAGCTATTAACTTAGTTGACCCAGCAGCAGGACAAACAGTTATGGAAAAAATTAAAGCTGAAAATGTTCCAGTTGTATTCTACAATAAAAAACCTGCAAAAGAAGTTTTAGATGCTTATGATAAAGCTTACTATGTAGGAATCGACCCTAACGCTCAAGGAATAGCTCAAGGGGAACTTATTATGAAAGCTTGGAAAGCTAACCCTGAATTAGACTTAAATAAAGATGGAAAAATTCAATATGTTATGATTAAAGGAGAACCTGGACATCCAGATGCTGAAGCAAGAACTATCTACTCAGTAAAAACTCTTAACGATAACGGAATTGAAACTGAAGAACTTCATCTAGACGCTGCTATGTGGGATACTGCAATGGCAAAAGATAAAATGGATGCATGGTTATCAGGACCTAACGGAGATAAAATTGAAGTTGTAATTTGTAACAATGATGGAATGGCTCTAGGAGCTATCGAATCAATGAAAGCTATGGGTAAAAACCTTCCAGTATTTGGAGTTGACGCATTACCAGAAGCTCTTGTAAAAATTGAAGCTGGAGAAATGGCTGGAACAGTTCTTAACGATGCTAATGGACAAGGAAAAGCAACTTGGGATATGGTTGTAAACTTAGCAGGAGGAAAAGCTCCTACTGAAGGAACTGAATGGAAACTTGATGGAAAAGAAATCTTAATTCCTAGTATCGGAATTGACAAAGAAAATGTAGCACAATTCAAATAAGATGAAATTATAAAACATTAAATTAGAGGGGAGATTGTTTTGTAACATCTCCCCTTTAAATAAAGAACGACAGAGTAACAAAAGGAGACACGATGAAAAATTTAGAATATATTCTTGAGATGAACAATATTTCTAAAGAGTTTCCGGGGGTAAAAGCGTTGGATGGGGCTAACTTAAAAGTAAGACCACATTCTGTTCATGCATTAATGGGTGAAAATGGAGCTGGAAAATCTACTTTAATGAAATGTTTGTTTGGAATTTATGAAAAAGATGGTGGAAATATATTATTCGACGGGAAAGAAATAAACTTCCACTCTGCAAAGGAAGCACTTGATAATGGTGTTTCAATGGTTCACCAAGAACTTAACCAAGTTTTACAAAGAAATGTGCTAGATAATATCTGGTTGGGAAGATATCCTAAAAAAGGTTTCTTTATAGATGAGAAAAAAATGTATGAGGATACTAAAAAAATATTTGAAGATCTAGAGATAGATGTAGATCCTCGTGCAAAAGTAGCTGACTTAGCAGTTTCTGAAAGACAAATGATAGAGATTGCAAAGGCAGTATCATATAATTCGAAAATAATCGTGATGGACGAGCCTACTTCTTCACTTACTGAAAAAGAGGTTGCACATCTGTTTAAAATTATAAATAAATTGAGAGATAAAGGTTGTGGAATTGTATATATTTCACATAAGATGGAAGAGATAAAAGCTATATCAGATGATATCACTATTCTTAGAGATGGAAAATGGATAGCTACAGAATCAGTTGCTAATTTAACAACTGAACAAATTATCAATATGATGGTAGGAAGAGATTTAACAGATCGTTTCCCACCTAAAGATAACCAAGTAAAAGAGTGTATTTTAAAAGTAGAAGGACTTACAGCAGTACAACAACCATCTATTCAAGATGTTAGTTTTGAACTACACAAAGGTGAAATCTTAGGAATAGCAGGACTTGTTGGAGCTAAAAGAACTGATATAGTTGAAACAATATTTGGTATAAGAGAAAAAGCTGAAGGAAAAATTACTCTTAATGGAAAAGAGGTTAAAAATAAAACTCCTAATGAAGCTATAGAAAATGGATTTGCTCTTGTAACAGAGGAACGTAGAGCTACTGGAATTTACAGTATGCTAGATATACTGTTTAACTCTGCAATTTCAAATCTAGATAGTTATAAAAATAATTTTAAACTACTAGATAATAAGAAGATGGCTGAAGATACTCAATGGGTAATTGATAGTATGAGAGTAAAAACACCATCACAAAGCACAAGTATAGGATCACTTTCTGGAGGAAACCAACAAAAAGTTATTATAGGAAGATGGCTTCTAACTGAGCCAGATGTACTTATGCTAGATGAGCCTACAAGAGGAATAGACGTTTTAGCAAAATATGAAATTTATCAATTAATGATAGAACTAGCTAAAAAAGATAAAGGAATTATAATGATCTCTTCTGAAATGCCTGAGCTTTTAGGTGTTACAGATAGAATACTTGTTATGAGTAATGGTAGAGTTGCTGGAATAGTAAAAACATCAGAGACAACTCAAGAAGAGATTATGACTTTATCAGCTAAATATCTATAGAAAAAGGGAGAGTAAAAAATGAATATTCGTAAAAAAGATGGAAGTATAGATTTTAAAAAATTACTAATTCAAAGTGGATTGTATCTTGTACTATTTTTAATGTTGGTATTAATTGTTGCAAAAGAACCTTCATTCTTAAGTATAAGAAACTTTAAAAACATTATTACACAATCATCAGTTAGAGCAATTATAGCTCTTGGAGTTGCAGGACTTATTGTTACTCAAGGTACAGACCTTTCAGCAGGAAGACAAGTTGGACTTGCAGCAGTTATTTCAGCAACACTTCTTCAAGCTAGTACAAATGTTAATAAAGTTCTAGATATTGGAGAATTACCAGTAATAGTTGCTATTTTAGTTGTAACAGTAGTTGGAATGATCATTGGATCTATCAATGGATTAATAGTTGCAAAACTAAATGTTCACCCATTTATTGCTACTTTAGGTATGATGACAATCGTTTATGGAATGAACTCACTATATTATGACTCAGTTGGTAAAGCATCACCTATCTCTGGATTTAGTGAAGCATATAGTAACTTTGCTCAAGGAACTATTGGTTCAGGAAGTTTCTCAATATCATATTTAATTATATATGCTGCAATAGCAACAGTAATTATGTGGGTATTATGGAATAAAACAAAATTTGGTAAAAACGTATTTGCTGTTGGAGGAAACCCAGAAGCAGCTAAAGTATCGGGGGTAAACGTTACAAGAACATTAGTTGGAATTTATGCTCTATCAGGAATCTACTATGCATTTGGAGGATTACTAGAAGCAGGACGTATCGGTTCAGCAACTAACAACCTAGGAAATATGTATGAAATGGACGCAATTGCAGCTTGTGTAATAGGAGGAGTTTCATTCTATGGAGGAGTTGGAAAAATTTCTGGTATCATTACAGGAGTTATCATTCTACAAGTTATCAACTATGGATTAACTTATGTAGGAGTAAGCCCTTACTGGCAATATATCATCAAAGGTATTATAATAGTTGCAGCAGTTGCATTTGACTCTATTAAATATGCTAAGAAAAAATAGTTAAGAGAAAAATAGAATAAAATAAAAAAGTCTGGCTAAATAGTCAGACTTTTTTAATAACGACGATGAAAAATTTATGTTTAAAGTATATAAAAAAATTGTATAATATTCAACAAGAATTGAGACAAAAAAATATAATAAAAACGACATGGAGAATGAAAAATGCAGAATTGTGAGATAAAGACTAATGAAAATAATGAGGAGTTAGTACAGCACGGAGATTATGAGTTTCCTTGTGCTCTATATTTTTCAGATATAGATGTATATACAGCAAGTGAGATAGCATGGCACTGGCATAAGGAGATAGAGATAGTTGTATTGTATGAAGGAAGCATATCTTTAGAAACTGAAAAAGAGAGCATTGTTTTACAAAAGGGAGATGGAGTATTTATAAACTCAGAGGAGTTACACTACTTTAAAAAATTAGGAGATGAAAAGTGCCTACTTGTATCATATGTTTTTGATAAAAGTTTTGTAGGAGGAGATAAGGGAAGTATTATAGAGAGAAAATATATAGAACCTTTAGTACAAAATAAAACATTGTCTCTTTTTAAATTTTCAAAAGATTTAAGTGAACAGTTGGTAAAAGCTTTTTTTCAATATGAGGAGAAAAAGTTTGGAAGTGAAGTAATTATAAGAAATGTTTTAAGCTTAGTTCTACTTGAGATAATAATTGAGAATAAAGAGAAATTAATAGAAACAAAGACATATAAAAACTTAGATAGTCAGAGGATAAAAGGGATGTTAGATTTTATTCAAAAAAATTACTCTAATGAACTTACTTTGAAGGAGATAGGGGAGTCAGTATTTATAGGAGAAAGGGAGACATTGAGATGTTTTGCTAGAACAATAGGAATCTCACCAATAGAGTATTTGAAAAAGTATAGGGTAACTGTGGCAGCTAACCTTCTTACAACGACAGAATTACCTGTTACAGAGATTTGCATGCAGTGTGGCTTCAATAGTCCTAGCTACTTTTCAAAATCCTTTCAAAAGGTATTTGGTGTGACTCCAAGAGTGTATAGAAAAAATAAAATTATAACTATGTAATTTAAAATAAAAAAATCATTCGAAAAAAATTAGATTATATGTTAAAATAAAGGGAAGTCTAAAAATAACAGGTGATAAATTATGTTTTTACCTACAACGATGGAAGAGGTAAAGAAATTAGGGTGGAACTACTTAGATATTATCTTAATATCAGGGGACACATATATAGATTCTTCATATAATGGAACAGCTTTAATAGGAAAATGGCTGTATAAACATGGATTTAAAGTTGGAGTTATAGCTCAACCAGATATCAATAGTGATGTTGATATAAAAAGATTAGGAGAACCAAAACTTTATTGGGCTGTATCTGCTGGTTGTGTAGATTCTATGGTGGCAAACTATACAGCAACTAAAAAGAAGAGAAGAAGTGACGATTTTACTCCAGGTGGAGAGAACACAAAGAGACCAGATAGAGCCTCAATAGCTTATACAAATCTTATTAAAAGACATTTCAAAAATAGTGAAGTGCCAATAGTTTTAGGTGGAATTGAAGCTAGTCTTAGAAGAATAACTCATTATGATTATTGGAGTAATAATTTAAGACGTCCTCTTATCTTTGATGCTAAAGCAGATATTTTATCCTATGGAATGGGTGAAAAATCTATGCTAGAATTAGCTAGAGCAATTAGAGATAAAAAGGATTGGAGAGATATAAGAGGGTTAAGTTATATATCTAAAGAGGTTAAAGAAGGGTATTTAGAACTTCCTTCATATGAAAATTGTGTAAAAGATAAGAAGGAGTTTATAAAAGCTTTTGAAACTTTCTATCATAATTGTGATTCAATTTTAGCTAAAGGATTGTATCAAAAGTGTGGAGATAGATATCTTATTCAAAATCCACCTAGTGAAAATTTTTCAAGTAGAGAGTTAGATGCTATCTATTCAATGGATTTTGAAAGAGATGTACACCCATATTACAAGAAAATGGGAGAAGTAAGAGCTTTAGATACAATAAAAACATCTGTAACAACTCATAGAGGTTGTTATGGAGAATGTAACTTCTGTGCAATAGCTATTCATCAAGGAAGAACAGTAATTTCGAGAACAGAGGATTCAATAGTTGATGAAGTTAAAGAGATTACTAAGATGAAGAAGTTTAAAGGGAATATAGCTGATGTAGGTGGACCTACAGCAAATATGTATCAAGTTGAGTGTAAGAAAAAGTTAAAATTTGGAGCTTGTCAGGATAGAAGATGTCTTTATCCACAAAAGTGTCCAGCTTTAAAAATAGATCATAGTAAGCAGATAGATCTTTTAAAAAGATTAAAAGAGATAGATAAAATTAAAAAAATATTTATTGCATCTGGAATAAGATATGATATGATTTTAGATGATAAAAAATGTGGACAGATGTATATGGAGGAGATTATAAAAGATCATGTATCAGGACAGATGAAGATTGCTCCAGAACATACTGAGGATAAAGTGCTTTCACTTATGGGAAAACAGGGAAAAGCACCATTAAAAGAGTTTAAAGAGAAATTCTATCAAATTAATAAAAAACTTGGAAAAAAACAGTTTTTAACTTATTATTTAATAGCTGCACATCCTGGATGTAATGAAAAGGATATGCTTGATCTGAAAAGATTTGCATCAGCAGAGTTGAGAGTTAACCCAGAGCAGGTACAAATATTTACTCCTACTCCTTCAACATACTCTACTTTGATGTATTATACAGAAATGGATCCTTTTACAGGAAAGAAACTTTTTGTAGAAAAAGATAATGGAAAGAAACAAAAACAAAAGGATATCTTAATTCCGAGAGAAAATAATAAGAGAAGATAAATTTTAATAGGGAGGTACAAAATGAAGCCTATTGTTGCAATAGTTGGAAGACCAAATGTTGGAAAATCAACACTTTTTAACAATCTAGTAGGAGATAGAGTTGCTATCGTTGACGATATGCCAGGTGTTACTAGAGACAGACTTTATAGAGAAACAGAATGGAATGGAACAGAATTTGTAATTGTTGATACAGGTGGACTTGAGCCAAGAAACAACGATTTTATGATGACTAAAATAAAAGAACAAGCTGAAGTTGCTATGAATGAAGCTGACGTTATTCTTTTTGTAGTTGATGGAAAAGCAGGGGTAAACCCATTAGATGAAGAGATTGCATACATTCTTAGAAAGAAACAAAAACCTATCATTCTTTGTGTAAACAAAATTGATAACTTTGTTGAACAACAAGATGATGTATATGATTTCTGGGGACTTGGATTTGAAAATCTAGTTCCTATTTCAGGGGGACACAAGGTAAACCTTGGAGACTTACTTGATTTAGTAACTGAAATGATAGAAAAAATTGAACTTCCAGAAGAGGAAGAGGACACATTAAAACTTGCTATTATAGGAAAACCTAATGCTGGAAAATCATCTCTTGTAAATAGATTGTCAGGAGAGGAAAGAACAATAGTAAGTGATATAGCTGGAACAACAAGAGATGCTATAGATACAGTTGTTCAATACAATGATAAAAAATATATGATAATAGATACTGCAGGTATTAGAAGAAAATCAAAGGTTGAGGAAAGTCTAGAGTACTATTCAGTATTGAGAGCTATAAAAACAATCAAAAGAGCAGATGTATGTATACTTATGCTTGATGGTAAAGAGGGGCTTACAGAGCAAGATAAGAGAATTGCAGGAATTGCAGCTGAAGAGCTAAAACCAATAGTAGTTGTAGTAAATAAATGGGATTTAGTAGATAAAAATAAAGTTACTATGAAGAGTATGAGAGAGGAGCTATATGCTGAATTACCATTCCTTTCATATGCTCCTATTGAGTTTGTATCAGCATTAACTGGACAAAGAACTACTAAAATTCTTGAAATTTCAGATACAATCTATGAAGAATATACTAAGAGAATTTCAACTGGATTATTAAATACAGTATTAAAAGAAGCTGTATTGATGAATAACCCACCTACAAGAAAAGGTAGAGTAGTAAAAATCAACTATGCTACACAAGTATCGGTTGCTCCACCTAGATTTGTGTTATTCTGTAACTATCCAGAGTTAATTCACTTCTCATATGCTAGATATATTGAAAATAAGTTTAGAGAATCATTTGGATTTGAAGGTTCACCAATTCTTATTAGCTTTGAGAAGAAAAACGCAGAGAAAGAGTAAAAAAGAGAAAAGCTATTGTAAATTAATGAGTTATGTATTAATTTACATAGCTTTTTTTATGATTTTTTCTTGTAAAAAGATGGATTAAAACTATATAATAATAAAGAGATATTTTAGATACTATATATTTTTTAAGGGTGAGAGAAATGGAGGAAAAAAAGAAAACTATATCAATGACAGAAGGAAAAATAGTAAAAAGCCTTTTACTATTTTCAATCCCATTGATATTGGGAAATCTTCTACAACAAACATATAATACAGTGGATTCAATAATAGTTGGAAATTATGTTGGAAGCAGTGCTTTAGCAGCTGTAGGTTCAAGTACAGCATTGATAAATCTATTAATAGGGTTTAGTCAAGGGATATCTGTTGGAGCAGGGGTAATTGTATCTCATTCCATAGGAGCTAAAGACAATAAAAAGATTGAACTTTCAGTTCATACAGCTATGATGTTGTCAATTTTATTTGGAACTTTTCTTTCAATAGTTGGGTTTATATTTACACCTCAACTTCTTGAATGGATGAAGACTCCAATTGAAGTTATGGCAGAATCAATAACTTATTTGAGATTATTCTTTTTAGGAACAGTATTTAATATTGTTTATAATATGGAAGCTGGAATTTTAAATGCAGTGGGAAACTCAAAACGTTCTCTTTTGTATTTAGGAGTTGCCTCAGTAACAAATATTATTTTAGATATAATTTTTGTTAAAATTTTAGGAATGGGAGTAAGTGGGGTAGCTATTGCAACAAATATTAGCCAATTTATCTCTTGTATATTAGCACTTAGATTTTTAGTAAAAGTATCTGATAATTATAGAGTATACTTGAATAAAATAAAAGTTCATAAGGAAACAGCTATAAAAATTGTAAAAATAGGATTTCCAACAGGGATTCAAAGTATGGTAGTGTCTCTTTCAAATGTCCTTATTCAATCAAGTGTAAATACTTTTGGTGCCAGTGTAATGGCAGGTTTTGGAGCTTATTTAAAGGTGGATGGATTTAATATATTACCTGTTTTAAGTTTGGGAATGGCTAGTACAACTTTTACAGGACAAAATTATGGGGCAGGAAAGAAAGATAGAGTTAAGAAAGGACTTTGGATAACTATAGCTATGGGAGTAATTTATACAACTATAATAGGAATACTGTTATTTATTTTCTCTCAATCCATTATGCAATTATTTACACAAGATGAAAAGATAATAGATGCAGGTATTAAAGCTATGAAATATTTCTGTCCTTTCTATGCACTGTTAGCTATACTTCATTCATTGGTAGGAGCAGTAAGAGGAACAGGAAAAACAATGCCACCTATGATAATTCTCCTTTTCTCAATGTGTATATTTAGAATTATTTGGCTTCACTTTATCTTACCAATAAATAATACAATAGATAATATCTATGTTCTTTACCCTGTCTCTTGGGGAATTGGTGTTATACTAATGGGAATTTATTTTTGGAAAGCTAAATGGTTATAATAGAAAAATATTAAGAGATTATTACTGGGATTTGAATCTCAGTAATATACTCTTGAATATTATCAGTAATATGTATCTCAATGTGATAGATCTCAATAATATCCCCGATAACAGTAAGATTATTGTTAGTGATAAAATTTTTTAAATTTTTATAGTGATCTATCACATTTTCATAGCTTCCTTTAAAAGTAAAAGTTAGGTAAGCTCCTCTAGGGATAATATGATCTGTTTTATCTGTTGTAATAATAAAAGTGCTGTTGTAATCAAAATAATTTTCATTTTTCCAATTTTCAAGTTTTATTGTGGCTCCTATTTCACTCTCAGTAAAAATAAAATCATTATCTTCAAAATTCAATCTTTTCAATTTTTTTAGTTCAAAATCTATCTCCTCTTCCTCTTTAAAATGCCCCTCTTTGTATAGAACATATCTATCTTCAATCTCTTTTATTATAGGAGTTTCAAAGTGAGAAAAATTTTCAAAATACTCTATATTTTTCTTTTTTTCTTCAAGTTCCTCTTTTAAAGAGAGAAGTTTTTTTAATTGTTCATTAATTTTAGTAAGTTGAAAATTAATTACAGTTTTAGTTTTTTCCATACTTCTATCATTTAAAAAATTAGTTATCATATCTAGAGAAACACCAAGATTTCTTAAATTTCTAATATTATTTAATTTCCATAGCTGTTTTTGAGAATAATATCTATAACCATTTTCCCCTCTCATATCAGGAGATATTAATCCTATTTTCTCATAATATCTCAAAATATCACTGCTTATATTGTATAATTTGCTGATCTCACCAATTTTATAAAATTTTTTCATAAAATCACCTGTTTTTTCCAACATTATAACATATTTTACTTGACATTAGAATAGTTCTAAGGTTTATCATATAGTTATAAAAAGTGAGGGGTGATTTAAAATGAAAGGAAACAGAGGACTATTAAAAACCATTTTGAGGTATAGTGTACCTTCAGTTATTTCAATGTGGATGTTTACTATTTACAGTATGGTAGATGGAATCTTTATAGGTAAATATGTAGGACCATTGGGACTAGCAGGGGTAAATATCACTATGCCACTTATTAACTTTACATTTGCTATTGGAATAATGATAGCTGTTGGAAGTTCTACACTAATAGCGATACACTATGGTGCTGGTGACTGAACAGCAGGGAATAAAATATTTACAATGGCAACTATATCTTTAGCAGTTTTTGGAGTTCTGTTATCAATATTGATTACTATTTTTATTGAGCCAGTTATTCACTTTTTAGGTGGAGAGGGAGTTCTTTTCCCATATGTTAAAGATTATATGAGCATTGTTATTTTATTCTGTGTATGCTATATGGTAGGTTATGCCTTAGAAATATATATTAAAGTAGATGGTAATCCAGTTTATCCTGCTATTTGTGTTTTGATGGGTGGAATTATGAATACTGTACTAGATTATCTTCTTGTAGCAGTTTTCCCATATGGAATAAAGGGAGCAGCTTTTGCAACAGGAATATCTCAATTGACATCTATATCGATGTTACTTTATTATGTTTTATTTAAAACTAAAAGAGTAAAATTTACAAAGATAAAGTATTCATTCTTAGAGTTAATAAAAATTTCAAAGGTAGGTTTTGCTGAATTCTTAGCAGAAGTTTCAACAGGTATTGCTATTTTTGTATTTAACCTTGTAATATTGAAATCTTTAGGAGAAAAGGGAGTATCAGCATTTGGAGTTATAGGTTATATCTCTTCATTTGTAGTAATGACAATGATAGGATTTAGTCAAGGAATTCAACCGATAGTGAGCTTTAATTTAGGTGCTAAAAAATATGATAATGTAATAAAAACATTGAAGATAAGTTTGATAATGATAATTATTACAGGGGCAGTATTCTATGGTGGAATAAATCTTTTTGCTGATAAGATAATACATACTTTTTTAAGTGATCCTGATACTTTCTCTTTGACAAAGTATGCTTTAGTGATATATAGTTTTGCTTATATTATAAATGGATTGAATATAGTAACTGCTGGATATTTTACAGCAATAAAGAAAGTTGATATTTCAACATTGATAACTGTGTTAAGAGGAGTAATATTAATAGTGGCATTTTTATATCTTCTACCTAAATATTTAGGTAATGATGGAATCTGGTGGACAGTGCCTATTGCTGAACTATTGACATTGATATTATCAACTTATTATATTAAAAAATATAGCTTGCAGTATAGTAGAGCTTAGGAAATAACTAACTCAAATTGATTATTTCAGTTTGGGTTAGTTTTTTTATTTCTAAGGAAATTATAAATTGACTTTATATAAAAAATTTTTAATATTTTATATGAAAATAGAAAAAACAAGTAGAAAAGTAAAATAATCCT
>OGCV01000390.1_pt1 | contig 18855 bp, 20 predicted proteins | sample 1570201 | NCBI WGS metagenome assembly OGCV01 (sample SAMEA2582162, study PRJEB24529) | metagenome
AGAATTTTTCTTCTCAGCATTTTTGTATAGGCTATTTAGAAAATGCAACAGCCCCATCTTTTTCCAAAGGTTTTAACATCTTTAAAAATTTATCTACCTTATCCTTTGCATCTCTAGGTTCATCTATTTTGTAGTTATATGTATATCCTCTTTTAGGTTTCCTTCTCCCTATTCTATATCTACTTCCTAAAGAAAACAGAGTGAAAAATTCACTTTTAGGAGTTGACATAATATCAATAACTATATCATGTTTCTTTCTTGTAACCTTCCACACTTTTGCTATATATTTAAAAGGATTTTTTTGCTCCTCTTTAGTTATAGATATTACATTATCTATATACTTATGATTTTCAAATAAAGGAGAGATATGTTCATATACTACATAGTCAACCTCTGCATCTGGAAAAGTTCTTTTTAATGTATTGCAAATTACAGAACTCAATATAGCATCTCCTATCTGTTTAAATCTAACCACTAAAATTTTCATTTTTTACCTCTATTTTCTCTTAAAATAATATTAATTAGTTTTTCTTATACATCTCTTCATAATACTTTTGATAATCTCCACTTGTTACATTCTCTAACCACTCTTGATTATCTAAATACCATCTTATAGTCTTTTCTATCCCTATTACAAATGGTGTTTCAGGATACCAACCTAACTCTTTTACTATCTTACTTGGATCTATTGCATATCTCGCATCATGTCCAAGTCTATCTTGAACATAAGTTATTAGATTATAATTAATATTTTCTAAATCTGTCTTTAATATCTTTCTATACTCAATTTCATCTTTCATTATTCTTGAAATTGTATCAATTATCAATTTTACTATATTAATATTAGTCTCCTCATTGAATCCACCAATATTATATACCTCTCCTAATCTTCCTTTTTCAAGAACTATATCTATTCCCTTACAATGATCCTCTACATATAACCAATCTCTTACATTCATTCCATCTCCATATACTGGAAGTTCTTTCCCATGAAGTACATTATTTATTATCAATGGAATTAGTTTCTCTGGAAATTGATATGCTCCATAGTTATTTGAGCATCTAGTTATATTTACTGGCATATGATATGTTTCTTGATAAGCTAATACAAGCATATCTGCACTTGCCTTTGATGTTGAATATGGTGATTTAGGTGATAATGGAGTTTCTTCAGTAAAAAATTTAGTTCCAAAAGTTTTTACTTCTCCTCTATTTTCAAGCAAAATATCTAAATCCTTATCATTAAAAGTAAGCTCTCTCCCTTCTGGTATATCCTTTTTTAAGCTTCCATAAACTTCATCTGTTGATACTTGTAAATATTTTTTACCATCTTTATATATAGGATAACCCTTTTCATCTTTTCCTACTGTCCAAAATTTCTTTGCTGTATCTAAAAGAGTTTGTGTTCCTAGAATATTTGTTTCAAGGAAAAGTTTTGGATTCTCTATACTTCTATCCACATGTGATTCTGCTGCAAAATTTACAACATAATCAATATCATATTTAGAGAAGATATTTTCTACCAATTCATTATTAGAAATATCTCCCTTTACAAATTCAACTTTTTTATCTTTTAACTCATTTTCTATATTTTTCAGATTTCCAGCATATGTCAATTTATCAAGGATAACTACAAAAATATCTTTATGCTTATTTAAAATATATTTTAAGAAGTTTGCTCCTATAAAACCTGCTGCTCCTGTTACTAGATATATTTTCATTATATCTCCTCACTTATATCTAATAAATATTTTCCATATTCTGTTTTTAACAATGGTCTTGCTAGCTCTTTCAATTGCTCTCTTGTTATCCAACCATTTTTATATGCTATCTCTTCTATACAAGCAACATAATTTCCTTGTCTCTCTTGTATAGTTTCAATAAAATTAGAGGCTTGCAATAGATTTTTATGATTTCCTGTATCTAACCAAGCAAATCCTCTTCCTAAAAGATTAACTTTTATATTTTTTTCTTCTAAATATAGTTTATTAAGATCTGTTATTTCTAACTCTCCTCTTTTACTAGGCTTTAAACTTTTAGCTTTTTCTACTACTGTATTATCATAAAAATATAATCCTGGTATTGCATATTTTGATTTTGGTTTCTCTGGCTTTTCTTCTAATGATAAAACATTCATATTTTTATCAAACTCTACAACTCCATATTCTCTAGCATCTTTTATAAGATATCCAAAAATCTCTGCTCCCTTTTCTAATTTTGCTAATCTCTTTAATATAGGGGAAAATCCCTGTCCAAAGAAAATATTATCCCCTAATACTAAAGATACACTATCTTTTCTTATAAACTCTTCACCTATTATAAATGCTTCTGCTAATCCATTAGGTTTTTCTTGAATAGCATAAGATATATTTAGTCCTATTTTACTTCCATTACCAAACAATTCTTTAAAACAGTTTATATCTCTAGGAGTAGAAATTATTAAAATATCTCTTATTTCTGCTAACATTAATACTGATAATGGATAATAAATCATTGGTTTATCATATATTGGTAATATCTGTTTTGATATACTTATTGTCAATGGATGAAGTCTTGTTCCACTTCCTCCTGCTAATATTATTCCTTTCATATTTTTTATTAATTCCTTATCTAACTTAAAATACAAAAATTATTTTAATTTTTCTGGTATTACTTTACAAAAACTTAAGCCATAAATAATACTAACTAATAAATTAACCTTAAAAAAATATATATTACTATCTACTATTCCTGCTAAATTAATAAAAACAAATAAAATTTTTGCTAAATAAACTATATATTTTTGTTCTACTATTAAACTTTCTTTACTCCGTTTTAATAAAGCTGAAAATAAAAATAGCTGAAATAATATATATGAAATAACAGCTATTTTTCCTTGAGTAACTAATATTTCTAATATATTATTATGAAGATGTGGCATGCCCTTCATAATACCTTCTTTTGTAAAATGATTATAATAATGATAATATCCTAATGGTTTATAGTTGTTATTTTTAAAATCTTCTATACCTTGAATTAAAATTTTTATTCTTGCTTCTTCTTTTATTTTTTCAATACTTGTTAAAGTACTTAATCTTTGAGTATGTTGTTTAACTTGAGATATATTACAAAATAAATATAAAATTATAAAGAAAAAAATTAACCCCTTATAATTTAATTTTTTATTTTTTACTAAAAAGCTAATAAAAGTAATTAATACTAAAAATGGAATTAATAAAAATGTTGTTCGACTATGGGTACCTATTACAACAAAACAAGAAAATAAAAATATCATTCCTGATAATATTTTTAAATAAATATTTTTAAGACTAAATATACAAAATAAACTTATAAAAATATATACTCCTATTTCTATATTATAAATAGTCGCCCACCCTGCCTTCATTATTCGATACGAACTTGAAAAATCATATTCTTTCCATTCTCTAAAGCCTCTATATGAACTTATTAATGATAATACTGACATAATAAATAATATTTTTTTATAAAATTTTTCATTTATTTCTAATTGAGATAAACAAATAAAAAATAAAAAGCTTGATATAAGCATTCTAGGAATAGCATCAGTATCAAAAGGATTTTTCATATAACTAATTATTAAAAAAATACCATAAATACTATAACTAATAATTAGTCTTTTATCAAAAAAATTAACTTTTCTTTTATATATACACTCTAAAATAATGATACTTGAAAATAAAAATACTACCATAAATCTATCTGTCCCTTTTCTTATAGCAAAAAATATCACTATAATTAATAAAAAATTCATTATTATGTCTCTTTTGTTTATTTTCTTCATTTTTTTATTTTCCTCTCATTTTATTTTTTTATTATTTACTCTAAATATTAAATATAAATGTATTAAAGTTCATTCTTTTCTATAATTCCAAATTTTTTTATTAATTTATAAGAAATTTCAGTGCCTGATATTTTTACTTTTGTTTTTCCTATGAAGTTATAAGCAGCTGTCGAAAATAATGTTCTTACTTCCTTCACTCTTATATTTAATAGCATTAAAATTTCTAACGGAAAATTTTGATTTAATACTATTGATTTAGGAAAAATTTTTCTATACATTGTCTTCTCTCTTGGATGAGGTTTTATCACTAAATTCTCTTCTAAAATATCACTAGTAATTTTTTTATATAATTTTATTTTTTCTTCTTCTAAAAGTATTTTATCTTCTGATAATGGCTGAGGTATTAACAAAACTTTTTCTTTCCATTTTATACTACTCCATACTTTTACATCTATATTAAATATTTGTAAAATATTTTTTTTCTCTTCAAATTCTAATTCTTTCCATTTTTTCTCTAAGTTTATTATTTCTACTTTATTTTTTATAATTATTGGGATTTCTTTAATTCCAGTTAAATAAATCTTCAATATTCTATCTGATATACCAAAAATAGGGTATTTTTTCTTTATTTTTTTTAGAATTCTATATTTTAACTTAGCCATCTTTACTTTTGTATCAATATTCTTTAATACAAATAAATTATAATTTACTTCGCCATCTTCTAAAAGAAAGCAGTCATAATTATTTAAAAAATATTGTGCTATAGGGATATGATCTTGTAAATAAATTTTTTTTATCTCTAATTTTTTGCAAACTTTATCTAATAAATTATAGTATTTATATAAATTCCACCAAAATTTTATTATACTTTTCTTATTTTTTTTAGGCTCTTCTAAAAGAAGTAACTTATCTTTTATTGAGATATTTTTTAATTTAAAATACATATCTTTTCTAAAAAAATAATAATTATTTTTTGTTCCTTTTAATAATAAAAATATAAATAAAGAATATACTGTATCAACATAGCAAAAATTCTTATATTTTTTTTCCATCTAAATCTCCATTTTATATCTAAATAACTTTTTAAAAGTACTTTTAACTTTTCCTTCTATTATTCTCCTAAAAATTTTTTTAGTTAACAATTTATTTTTCCAGTAAAAACTATCAAAAATATTTATATAAAAATATTGCTTATATTTTATTACTTTTTTTATATCTTCTTTAAATATCTTTTTTTCAAATTCTGAAAAAGATTCTTCTTCCCATATTCTTTTTACTCTTTTTTCAAATCCTTTTATTTCTTCTTTTGATATCTCTTTATTTATGAAACTTGCAGCAAATCCCTCATAATATTTTTCATATATATATAATCTCAATTCTTCAAAAGAATTCTCTTTAAAATTATTTCTAAATTTTCCTAATTCATTAGCTATTACTTCATACGCAAGCATATGTTTTTCTTTTTGTGAAGAATTCATTATACTTCCCTGTCTAGCTATTCTATAACAATAAGATTGTTCTTCAACTTGCTGTATTTTTTTAGCTAAAAAATAACTTTGAATAGTAAATAATTCATCTTCATGTATTATTCCCTCTTTAAAAAACAAATTATTTTTCTTTAAAAAATCGGTCCTATATAATTTTCCCCACACAACAACATTTCCTTCTGGGTAAATATAACTACCTTTCATTCCATTTATTTTTTTTAGTTTTAAATGTGTCCTAACAGAATCTTCAATTTTTTTTGAATTATTATTATAAAAAACAAAATCTGAAAAAATTATTTCAAATCCTATTGATTGATTATATAATTCTTCTAACATTGTTGATTTAATAAAATCATCACTATCAATAAAAGTTACATATTCTCCCCTCGCTATTTTTAATCCAGCATTTCTAGCTGAAGATATTCCACCATTTTCTTTATTTATTAATATAATTCTTGGATCTGATAAATATTTTTCAATTTTTTTCATTGAATTATCTTTTGTTCCATCATTTACTATTATTATTTCTATCTCTTTTAAAGTTTGGTTAATTATAGATTCTATACACTCTTCTATATATTCTTCTACATTATATACTGGCACTATTACACTTACTTTTATAACTTCCATTTTTTCCTCTTTTCTAATATTGTATATAATTCCCATTTAAAACTCTCTTTTCCATTCTATTTCATTTCTCACTATTTTTCCATTTCCTACAATAACACTATCTTTATCTAAAATACTTTTACTTATTATTGCATTTTGTCCTATTACATTTCCTTCTTCTATAATTACTCCTTTTAATATTCTTACTCCTGACCCTACCCAAACTTTATTTTTTATTATTACATCTTTTGAAGAATTAATTCTTTTCTTAGTTTTCATATCATAAATTGGATGAGAATCTGTATTTCTTATTTCTATATTGTTTGAAAACAAACAGTTTTCTCCAATTAAAATTTTACCATTATCCTCATTACACCAAATAATAACACCAAATAACTCTGTATCTTTTCCTATAAAAATTTTATTGTTATCCCCTTTTATATCAACTTTACTATTTTGAGTAAAAACTCCATCTTCTATTATTAATTCATTATTATTTCCTATAATATCAATATTTAGACTTCTTAATTTTCCTTTTTTATTTAATTCAATAAAATTATTTTTTCCTCTAACTTTTATTGTTGTTTCTTTCAGATTATTTTCATTTTTTATTATAATTTTATTTTCTAAATCAAATAATCTTAATCTATTTTTTTTTAAATAAAAATTAATAGTTTTTTTTAATCCTATTTTTTTTATAGAATTTGCTAAAAGTTTTATTTTCATTTTTTACATCTCCCACCTTATTCTTTTTCTAATTATTCTTCCATTCTCTACAATAACACAATTTTTCTCTAAAATACTTTTTGTTAAAAATGAATTTTGACCTATTACATTTCCTTCTTCTATAGTTACTCCTTTTAGTATTCTTACTCCTGAGCCTATCCAAACTTTGTCCTTTATTTCTACATCTTTTTCTAAATTAATTCTCTCATCTGTTTCTAAATCATAAATTGGATGTGAATCTGTATTTCTTATTTCTATATTATTTGAAAACATACAATTATTACCTATCTTTATATTTCCATCTGTACCTTTACACCAAATTTTCATCTCTTGAACCCAAAATTTTTTCCCTATTCTTATAGTACTATTATTCCCTATAATTTCTATTATACTTTTTTGAATATTTCCCTCTTCTAAAATTTCAATAATATTATTCTCCCCTGTTACTCTAATAAAACATTCACTTAACTTTAATTTATCTCCTAAAATTACTTTATTATTCTTTCCTTTTAACTTTATTATTGAATTTTTCATCCCAACTTTATTATTTAAAATTAATGTATTCTCTTTAAAAAATATTCTGAATTTATTACCTTTTAACATTAAAAACAAAGTGTTAAAAATTCCAATTATTCTAAAAATATTTAATATAAACTTTAAAAATTTCACTTCTATCCTTTCCCCCTAAATTATATATTTACCTAAATCATAATCTATAAAAATATTTTTCTATATTCTTCTAAAATTTTTTCCTTTGAAAATTCCATAATTATTTTTTTAGAATTTTCTATATATTCTTTTCTTTTATTTTCATTCTTTAATAATTTTTCTATTCTTGATGCTAAATCTTCAAACTCTCCTATTTCAAATAATTCTCCTATTTTACCATTTTCTAATATTTCTTTTGCTCCACATTTATAGTTAGAAGAAATAATAGGCAAATTACAAACCATTCCCTCAACTAATACTAAACCAAATCCTTCTAATTTTGAACTATGAATAAAAATATCTGCATTTTTCATCCAAATATATGGATTATTTTTTTGTCCCAATAATAATATCTGATTTTCTAACCCCTTTTCTCTTATTAATTCGTTTAATTCCTCTTTCTTAACTCCATCACCTATGATATATAATTTTTCTTCTATTCCTTTTTTCCTCAATAATTCAAATGCTTTTATTGTAGTTTCATAATCTTTTGGCTCTGCTAATCTTCCTACTGAAATACAATAATTTTCTTCCATCAACTTCTTGTCTTGCTCTGAAATTTCTTCTAATAATTTTTCATTTATTTTTTCTATATCTATAAAATTATATATTCTCTTTAGCTTTTCTTTTAAAAATGGAAATTCTTTCTCTAACTCTTCCTTCATTTCATCACAAATAGTCACAATTATATCATAATTCTTTAATCTTTCCCCAAATCTTTTTAATTTATCCTTAGACTTATTTGAGATTGAAAGATGATTCCACATTACTTTTTTCTTAGCTTTTATTTTATGAATATATTTTCCAGCTTCACCATTATAGTCAACAAACATATCTATATTTTTATTATTTTTTATATAATTATTAATTCCCTTTGCAAGTAATATTTTATCTAATGGCATTATTAAATTATACAAAATTTTATATAAAATATTTTTCTTTTTGCTTCTTATTTTTTCTGCTAAAGGATTAAACCACTTTGGTTTTAAATATACTATCTCTATACTTTTATCTAACTGATCTTGCATAATATTATTTTCTTCGTTTTCTAACATCAATACAAATTCTTTATCTTCAAATTTTAAATTATTCAATATATCTATTGCTAGTCTTTCTATTCCACCAATTCCTAAATAACTTATTTTAAATAAAATTTTTTTCTTTCCCATAAATTTCTCCAATTAATATTTTATTAATCCATTTTTACATTTGTATTCTTTTTGCTTTAAAATAATTTTCTTTCTCTCATTATAATAGTCTTCATTTACACTTAAAAGTCCTGCTAGTTGCGGAGTGTCATGATACATATGAAGCAATGGTTCATCAAGTGTTACTACTTTTGCTAATACTCCTAATGCTATTAGTCTATTTCCAAAATCATCATCTTCACAACCCCAACCTACATAATTTTCATCAAAACCATTTATTGCTATACAGTCTTTTTTTAATACACCACTTATTAACCCTTTTATTTTAGCTCCTCTATTTCTAAGTTTCAATTTAAATAATAAGTGATATAATCTATCCTTTCTATCTAACTTTTTTAGATACTTTATTCTATCTTTATTCAAAATTTCAATAACTTCTTTATAGTCAAATTCTTTTTTTAATACCTCTAAAATTTTATTTTTTTCTTCTTCAGTTGTTATATAATCATTAACTTTTAAAACTCTTCCTTCTGCTATATTTTCTCTCATATTTTTTAAAAAATTACTTCCAAATATTGCATCTTGATCAACAAAAATTAAAAAATCACCTTCTGCTAATCTTATTCCATTATTTCTTGAGGCTGCTAATCTAAACCCTAAATCTTCTTGAAAAGCATGTTTTATTTTAAAATAAGGATTTTCAAATTCTAAAATTACACCTTTAATATCCTCTTTAGATCCATCATCAGCAACAATTACTTCAAATGGTTTTTCATTTTGTTTTAAAAGACATTTTAATATATTCCTTAATTGTTCTTTTTTATTATAAACTGCAATAATTACTGAAATTTTTATTTTTTCCTTCATTAACTAACTCCTTTAAATCATCAAAAAAATTTTTTTATCTTTTTTACTACAAAAGCTATATAATAAAAAATATTTTTCTTATATGGATACTTCATTTCTTGGTATGAATCAATTTTCATAGTAAGCATATCATAATGAGCTCTATAATCTCCAAAAAACATCCTTTTTAATTTAGAATCAATTATTTTTACTTCTCCTGTTTTTTCTTCTAAAAAATTACATGGATTGCAATCTCCATGGTATCTCTTTAAATTATGTAATTTTTTTACTTCTTCCAAGGCTTTATCCTTTTGCTTTGAACTAGAACAAATTTCTCCATCTATCATTTCTAAAATATAATAAGATTCTTTTAATATTCTATACTTCCTTTTTTCAACTGCTCCTAAAATTTTTGCAAAATTTTTAAATCCTTCTTGTTTTACTTTCTCTTGATTTTTTAAAATTTCTACTCCTTCGCTAGAAGAAAATACTTTTTTTATCCAACAAAAAATTTTTTTATATTCCTTTCTATTATTTTTCAATAGAATTCTTTCCTCATTTATTTCAATTTCAGCAACATAATTTCTATCACTATTCTTAAATTCTTTTATTACTCTATAATTCCCTTTTTCTATATTCTTTAATAAAAATAAATTTTTATTTTCTTTATACCAAAATTTATATTCTCCTTCTTGTTTCTCTAATATTTTCTCCATTTTTTCCTTTCTAAAAAATCACTTTATTTTTTCAAATATATATCCATCTTTATCTTTCCTATTATCTATTCCATATTTGCACTTATAATTATTTTTATCTATTTTTTCTTTTTTTTCATTATAAAGTTTTTTATTTTGATCCCCTAATTTTGTAGGATCTAAAGGGTGACACATATGTATAGCTGGTAAATCTGTACTAAACGTTACAGAATTCAAGCCTAAAGCATATAATCTTAATCCTAAATCTGCATCTTCTCCTCCCCAACCTTGATAATCCTCATCATAACCATTTATTTCTATATAGTCATCTTTTTTTAATCCAAATCCTATTCCCATAAGACCAGTTCCTCTATCTCTTAACTTTAATTTATATCTAAAATTATTATACTTATCTCTCCATAAATATTTTTTTAAAGTTTTAAATTGTGTAGAAGGAAAAACTTTTAATACTTCTTGATACTCTTCTTTAAAAAGTATCTTTTGGATTTCTTCTTTCTCTTCAAAAGTAGACCATATAACTCTTAGAATAGAAAAATATCTATTTTTTTGTAGAGTTACAAAAGTTTCTATTAAATTATTTGGAAATACTGCATCTTGATCAAGAAATATTAGATAATCTCCTTCACTTTCAATTACTGCATTATTACAAGCCTTTGATTTTCTGAATCCTAAATCTTCTTGATAGATATATTTTATTTTAAAATCACATTGATTTTTATATTTTAATAATAATTCTTTCAAATCTTCTTTTGATCCATCATCAGTAAAAATAACTTCATATGGTTGAACAGTTTGATTTATTAGACATTTAATTATATTTTCTGCATATTCAAATCTATTATATACAGTTACTATTACACTTATTTTCAATTTAAAACCACCTTTTATAAGCCTAGTTCTTGTAATGCTATTTCTATTTGATCTAATGTTATACTATTTAAAATTGGTGTTCCAAAATATTTATCTTCTTTATAATTTTTCATATTACCTAATATAAATTTTGCATTTTCAAAGGGATGTAACCATTGTTTTTTTTCAGTCCAAAACAAACAAAGATATTTAGTATTCAAAGACAATGCTAAATTCGATAATCCTGAGTCATATCCAATAAAAAATAGAGAATTTCCTATTGTTTGAGCTGTTTCCATTAAAGAAAATTTATCTACACAATCTATTATATTTTCATTTTTTATATATTTTAACAATTTATTAGCATACTCTTTTTGCTTCTTTCCTGCTCCTAATAATAATAATTTTTTTTGTGGATATTTTTTTAATAAAAATTCTAATATTTCTGCCATTTTTTCTATAGGAAGACTTTTTCTTCTTGTTGAAGCTCCTATTCCTATACTAATAATATCTTTATTTTTATTATCTCTTAAAATTTTTCTCAAATTTGGTTTTAATTCTTTTATTGAAAAATTTTTTTCTAAATATTCTTTTACAAATCTTTGTTGATTATTCAAAATATATTCATCTTTAAATTCAATATTGATATTCAATTTATTATCTTTTTTTTCTTTATAAAATCCTATTCTTTCAACACAATAAACCTTATCATCAATTTCATGAATCCATGAATTTTCTAAATAAATATACTTATCTATTCCTAATTCATTTAATTGTTTGCATAATTTTATTTTATTTTTTAATTTTTCAATTATTGTTTTTCCTATCTTATAACCTATAACATTATATCCCATGTTCGAAAATATATTACTCCAACCATTCAAACATAAAATATATACATTTTCATTTCCAAATCTTTCACATAATAAATCAAAAGTTTTTTGCTTTATTACATTATCTCCTAAACCATCTAAAGAACTAACTAAAATCTTTCCTTTATTTTTCCAAATGAAATTTTTTTTATATTTTAAATACCATAACTCATATATTTTTTCTATAATTTTTTCTTTTAAATAAGTAGTTTTCAATATGTTTGGTTTATTTTTTAATAACATCCTCTACCATCCTCTAAACAAATTTTAATATAATTATATCATATTTTTTAGTTTTTCTTCTATTTTTAAATAAATTTCTTATATATATTCTTCTTTAAGATTCATAATTCTATTTATGATCTCCAAAAAAGTTTCTTTAGTTTTTATAAGTCTTTTATCTTTTGTTTCCCATAAAGTTTTTCCTTTTAAATTTAATCTTTCTATGATTTTCTCTTGTTTCAATAGACTTACTCTCACTCCTGCTTCTTCTACTGCCATTATTTCTTTATTTAATTCTTCTTGTTTTAAATATTGAATATTATTAAAAAGTATACCTAAAATCTTATTTTTAATTTTATTTGCTTTAAACAGATCTTCTTCTTTTTCTTCAAAAATCATTCTTATTTCTTTTATAGCATTAAAATTTTTATTTCTATATAAATCTCCTCCTCTTGCAACAAGTATTGCTTTATCTATATTCTCTAAAAAAAATTTATTTATAGAAAGTGAATGTTTAAAATCTATAATAATATAATCATACTTTTTCTTACTGTCTTTTAAAAAATTTTCTATATTAAAATACATTTCTATTTCATTTTCCAATTCTATGTATTTAAAAGGATGAAACATTTTTATAGTTTCTAAGTTTTCTCTTACTTTTATTCTTCGACTATCACCTAGCAAAACTCTATCCAAAGTAACTTCTGAATTTAATGTGTTTTTTTCAATAAAACAATTAATCCCATTACAAATATCTGTGCTTAAAAGTAAAACTTTTTTATTTTTTAACCCTAGTCCATGAGCTAATATTAAACTAACTAAACTTGTTCCAACTCCTCCTGCTTTACTAATTATTCCTATTATCATTTTTTCTCCTCATCTAAATATTATTGCTTATTTTCTTATAAATATCTTCTATTTTTAAATTTTCATCTACATTTTTTAAAATTTTTTCATTTTTTCTTAATTCTCTTTTTAACCTTTTTAACAAGGAATTTCTTCTAAACTTAGAAAAAAATCCTTTCTATAATCTTCTAAATCAATAGCATATAACTCTTTATTATGAACTATAAAATTTCCAAAATTAAAATCACAAAAATATACCCCTAGATTAATAATTTTTGTTATCAGTTTAATATACTCTTCTATTAATATTTTACTTTCATAGTTATTATAATTTGATATCAACTCTTCTAAGAAAGTTTTTCCTGTAATCTCTTTTGTTACAACTTTATACTTAGAATACTCTAGTACTTCTAAAGCTTTTATCCCATTTTTTTTAAATAATTCTGAAATATACTTTATATTCTCTCCTGGATATTTTCTAATCCCCAAAAAGAATTTTATTCTTTTCTTTAACTTACATTTTATTATTTTTGTATACGTTTTATTTTCAGAATTATAAATAACTTTTCTTAAATCTGTATCCACAACTACTTTTTCCATTTTTCCTCCAAAAATGCTTTACCTTTTAATTTTATTTTAACATATTTCTACGTCTCTTTACATATAATTTTTATTTAAATAATTTTAATTAGTATGCTATTGAAATCTTACTTTATATTTGCTAAACTATCTATATAACCTACTTTAAGGAGGAATTTTAATGAAAAAAGTTAAATTTATATATAACCCTTTTTCAGGAGAAAACCTTATTTTAAACAATTTGGATACAATAATAAGACTATATCAAGAAAAAAATCTACAGATTATCCCTTTTAGGATTAGCCTTGATACTCCCTTAGAAAAAGCTTTTATAGATATAGATGAAACATATGATCATATTCTTGCAGCTGGTGGAGATGGAACTATTAACCAAGTTGTAAATCTGATGAAAAGCAATAATTTAGCTCTTCCTCTTGCTGTGCTTCCAGTGGGAACTGCCAATGATTTTGCAAAATTAATTGGTGCTACTTCAGATATAGAGGAGAATTGTAAAAAAATATTAAATAGCACTCCTAAACCTGTAGATTTAGGTTTGGTAAATGATAAGTATTTTATTAAACTAGTCAAGAACATTGGTGACTTTAGTTGTGAGATGAAATTGACTAGAATAGTAAGCGTATAGGGAAACTTGTATGTAGACGTAGGAACACTACGCAACGAAGAAACTGAATTGCTGGAAAATCGTAAAGCTAATTAAACTACAACATAGAGATGAAATAAACTCAAGTGTGAATGTGGCGAAAGCAGAAAAAATTAATTAGATGACATAAGGTTAAATCCTAAGTGTTACAAAATCGATAATCAGCAGGTAAGCTCCGAATAGGAGAAACTTCAACGACTATTCCTCGTGAGGGAAGTACATTACAAGCTATTGGTAATGGAAGTGGTTTCGCCCTAACAGATAATGCTGAGGGATAAGATATAGTCTGTGCTTGTATGAAAGTACAAGAAGTTCATAAGAGAACTGTATAGGAAGTAGCGATCCTATATGAACGACACCTCCCATATGTTGTGGGATTCTAAAAATTTAAAACTGAATAAACTTTTACTATAATATAACATTTTAGTAAAATATGTTATAATATACCTACAGAAAGCGAGGTAATTATAATGTATTTGACTATGAAACAACAAGTAAAACAATTAACTAAAGAAGATTATAAAAATTTAAAGCTGTTATCTCATATAGCTAAAAATTTAGCAAATGAAGCAATATATAATATTAGGCAGTATTATTTTACAGAAGGCGAATACTTAAATTACCAAAAAAATTATGCCTTACTAAAAAATAGTCTAAATTATAAAATGCTAAATTCAAATATGGCACAACAGATTTTAAAAGAAGTTGATGGTTCTTTTAAAGCTTTCTTTGGATTACTTAAATTAGCTAAAAAAGGAAAGTATAATTTTAAAGATATTAAACTTCCTAAATATCTTCCTAAAGATGGTTTTACAACATTAATTATAGGTTTTGTAAGAATAAACAGGAATAAATTAATTATCCCATACTCAAATTCTTTCAAGAAAGAACATAAAAGTATTGAGATAAATATTCCACCTAAACTGGTTGATAAAAAGATAAAAGAGATAAGAGTTATACCAAAGTCAAATGCTAGGTTCTTTGAAATTCAATATGCTTATGAAATAGAAGAAGTTCAAAGTAATGTAGATAAAAATAAAGCACTAGCAATAGATTTTGGAATAAATAATCTTGCTACTTGTGTAACATCAACTGGAAAATCTTTCATAATAGATGGAAGAAGACTAAAATCTATAAATCAATGGCATAATAAAGAAAATGCACGTTTACAAAGTATAAAGGATAAACAAGGATATAAAAATAAATACACAAACAAACAACTTGCTAATACTAAAAAAAGAAATAATAAAGTTAACGATTATATGAATAAAACTGCAAGAATAATCATTAACTATTGTTTAAAAAATAGTATAGGAAATATAGTTTGTGGATATAATGAAACATTCCAAAGAAATTCTAATTTAGGTAAAAAAAATAACCAAACATTTGTAAATATACCTTTTGGAACACTTAGAGAAAAGATAGAATATCTTTGCAAATTATATGGAATAAATTTTGTTAAACAAGAAGAGAGCTATACATCAAAGGCAAGTTTCTTCAATAGAGACAAAATTCCTACTTATAATGATGATAATCCTCAAAAATATGAGTTTAGTGGGAAAAGAGTCAAAAGAGGATTGTATCAAACAAAAGATGGTAGGTTGTTAAATGCAGATGTAAACGGAGCGTTAAATATATTGAGTAAAAGTAAAGTTGTGGACTTAGAAGTCCTATACAATAGAGGCGAACTGGACACACCTGTAAGAATAAGAGTTGCATAGCAACTAAACTTCTTAAATAAAGTTTTAAACTTTTAGAACCCTGCGACTTTAGTCGTAGGAGGTTCAGAAATGTATTTAGCTATGGTTTATTTACTGATGTATCTCAAAAAACACCTACCCACTTAAAAAATATCTTTGGTAAATTAGCTTACTATTACAGTGGAATAAAGGAGTTACCAACTTTTAAAAGTGTTAATATAGAGGTTGAGTCTAAAGAGATGAACTATTCTGGAGAAGCTCTTATATTTTTTGTTTTCAATGGAAAAACTGCTGGAAATATTAACATAGCTTACAACAGTGAAATAACTGATGGACTGCTAGATGTAATTATTGTAAAGCCCGGATCAATAATTTCAACTATCTCATCACTACTTAAATTCTTTAAAGGTGAGCATTTAGAGGAAAGTACAAATTTAATACACTTTAAAACTGCTAATTTAAAAGTTAATTGTAAAGATTTTAGCAGCAATAATATTACAACAGATATTGATGGAGAACCTGGTCCAGAGTTTCCTTTGACAATTACTTGCCTTACTAATAGCCTAAATTTAATTTTTTAATAAAAAATTTTCTCAAGTGAAGGGTAATCTCTTCACTTTTTTATTTTCCCTTTTCTAATATTTTTTTATTATATTTTTTATATATTTTTTATATATTAAAATATATTTTTATTTTGTTTTAAAATGATATTTTATATTTTTTTATACTTTTGTTCGTTTTTTATAATCAATCGAACTAAAATAATATGTTTTTTACGAAAAAAATCTATTTTTAGTTTTTAAATCTCTTTTTTGAAAAGCTTATTACGATAGATGATATATATTTTTTTTATTATTAATATTGTTTTAATTAATTCTGACTCCTATTGACTATTTAAAAATATAGAGTATCATTAATATTAATAGGGTATCATGACAAAAGGATCATAGGAGGTTCAAAAATGGAAATGAAAGTAGGTATGGCTGAAACACTTGCTATATCAGTAGTGTTACTAATGTTAGGAAGATGGATTAAAAGTAAATCCCCAGTTTTACAAAAATTCTTTATTCCTGCACCAGTAGTAAGTGGATTAATTTTTTCTATCTTTATTCTTATAGGACGTCAAACAGGAGCTTTCTCAATTGCTTTTGACTTAACTCTTCAAAATTTCTTGATGATTGCATTCTTTACAACTGTTGGATTTATGGCAAGTCTTAAACTTCTTGCTCAAGGGGGAGTTGGAGTTGCAGTATTCTTAGCTGTTGCTACTGTATTAGTTATTTGCCAAGATATAATCGGAGTTGGACTAGCACAAGTTATGGGGCAACATCCTCTATTTGGACTTGTAGTTGGATCTGTACCTCTTACTGGAGGACATGGAACTGCTGGAGCATTCGGTAAAACTATCGTTGAATTAGGTGTTCCTGGAGCTGACACAGCTGGTATTGCTGCTGCTACTTTTGGACTAGTTATGGGATGTTTAATTGGTGGACCAGTTGCTAGAAGACTTATGATAAAACATAACTTAAAATGTGAAGAAAGCGAAGTTGAAAACAAAGATCTTAATAAAGAAGATTCAGCTATTTCTGAAGATAAAATATTATATGCTGTAGTAGCTATATCTGTTGCTATGGGAATTGGAGCTTACATTCCTCCATTTGTTAAAGCTCATACTCAATGGTTAATGAAAGGTGGATTATCTCTTCCTGCATATATTGGACCAATGTTAATTGCTGCACTTATGAGAAATATTTGTGACTCAATGAAAAAACCTCTTCCAATGAAAGAGATTGACGTTGTTGGTAATATTTCACTTTCTATATTCTTATCAATGGCACTTATGACAATGAAATTATGGGAACTTACAGCTCTTGCTATTCCTATGATCGTTATACTTGCTATTCAAACACTATTTGTAATGTTATACACTTACTTTATAACTTACAATGTTATGAGACTTCCATTCATTGCTACAAAATATGATGCTGCTGTTATGTCTGCTGGACACTGTGGATTTGGATTAGGAGCTACTCCTACAGCAATTGCAAACATGGAAGCATTTACTTCTGTAAATGGATTCTCAACAAAAGCATTCTTTATAGTACCTCTAGTTGGAGCACTATTTATAGACTTTACAAATGCTGCTGTAATTACAATATTTATTAATATGTTCTCTTAATATTAAAGATTACTACATAAAATTAAATACTTAATTTAGGGGGGAATTAAATTATGAATAATAATTTTAACATTGGAGTATTTGATTCTGGTGTTGGGGGAACAACTGTTTTAAAGGAAATCATTAATGCTTTACCTAATGAAAATATTCTTTACTATGGAGATAATGGAAATGCTCCATATGGAGAGAGAACATTAGAAGATATTCAAAGATTATGTTTAAAAATTATGGACTTTTTCAAAGTTAATAATTGTAAAGCTGTAGTTATAGCTTGTAATACAGCTACTGCTGCATCATTAGAAATAATTAATGAAAGATACGATATCCCAGTTATAGGAGTTATTAATCCAGGAGCTAAATCAGCTATTAACATGAGTATTAGTAAAAATATTGGAGTTTTATCTACTCCTTTTACTGCTAAATCAAATGCTTATGCTAATGCTATAAAAAAACTTGATGACAGTATAAAAGTATTTCAAGAGGGTTGTCCTGAATTATGTCCTATGATAGAAAATTCTTGGGAAACATATGAAAATAGGGAAGAAATTTTAAAAAATCATATTGCAACTTTCCCTGAAACTGTGGATACTGTAGTATTAGGATGTACTCATTATCCTCTTATTAGAGAAGATATAGCTAAGTTATTTACTAAAACAATTGTAGATCCAGCAAAAGAAACTGCTATTGAACTACAAAAAACTTTAGAAAAGCTTAATCTTCTTAATTCATCAACTGAAAAAGGAAAGATTGATTTCTTTGTAAGTGGTGAGATTGAAAAATTTAAAAAAGTTGCTGAAAAATTTTTAGGGTTTAAAATAGATAATATTTATCAAGTAGAAAAGTAATATTTAAAGGGGCTGTTGCATTTTCTAAATAGCCTATACAAAAATGCTGAGAAGAAAAAT
>OGCV01000399.1_pt1 | contig 18488 bp, 10 predicted proteins | sample 1570201 | NCBI WGS metagenome assembly OGCV01 (sample SAMEA2582162, study PRJEB24529) | metagenome
TCCGTCTTTTTTACTTCCGGTTTGCAACGGCTGATCAAAAACAGCATGTACTCTTTTATCTCTGTCCAGTCTGATTTTCCTCACCTGCGGTCCTGTACATTCTTCCTTTTCTCCATAAACCAATTTATGTACAGCAAGCGCAGCTCGCATTCCCAAAGTCTTCTTATCCATGGGGTGGAGATCATTATACTCGCCCACATCATATGCCTGTATCATCGCCGTATTTTCAATCTCCATTGCCTGCCGCTGTACTTCCCTGAATTCCGCCCATTGCGTCCCCTGTTTCTTAATATTTCCATCGGAAAAACCAGCAAGCTGTACGTATATAATCGGCAATTGCTTTTCCTTCCAAGATTTTCTCCAATCATTGACCAGCGCACGAAATTCCAACGCATATCTATTCGGATGTCCAACATCAGATTCTCCTTGATAATAAATAACAGCACATATCTTATAAGGACTTACCGGTGATATCATACCATTAAACATAGCTGATGCCATATAATTGAAAAATGTCTTTTCCGGCAGATATTCCATTTGTTTTCTAATCTGTGCATCCCATGTTCCAGACAAATCAAGCCATCTTTCTTTCCCCTTTTTGAATCGTATTCCATATTGTTTACCTGGCATTGCTCCTCCTCTGCCACGGAATACATACAAATGTATGCAGACCACATTTTCTCCTGCCCTTAGAATTCCTGGGGCTACAGGATAAATCCTTGGTGCATATCTGTCATAAGAACTACCGCAGCAGATTCCATTTATATATATTTTATCAGCGTCTGTAAACGCTCCCATAAGAATTTCTGCAGGTGTAACTGCCTGTTCTTCTGTAATAAAGAACTTCTTTTCCAGTAAAACTGTTCCACAGAAATCTCTCATGTTTCCTTTCCATATACCGGGAATACTTATTTTATAAAAACTATCTGTCCTTTGATCAAAAGACTGATCCGCTTTTTTCATCCAGTATTTTTCTCTTTCACTTTTTCTATTTCTGCCATTTTAATTTATCTTTATCGTTTTGTTATAAACGCATATTATCTCAAATCTATTACCTCCGCATTGGGGTATTGCTTTTTATCAAACGTAAAAACCTGATCCGCATAATTCTGCTTAGTCTGATAACTTGTAATGGTTATCTCATTACGCGTCTGCTGACCACGCTGTTGAAGCAAAATATACAAAGGTTCGTAAGTATCCTTAGTCACCAAAAGAGTGACACGTTCCAACTCCTGTTTCTTATCTCTGGCAGTCAAAACGACTTCCCAAACGGCTTTTCCACGATACGTCTTAGTTGCTCCTAACTTATAAGAGAATCCTTTCTGATACATATATAGAAACGTATACGGATTAATCTGCTGCAACTCTTCCTGTGTCGGATTGCTGACGTTCACTTCATCATTCTTTGTCACATAACTCCACTGCGTTTTTCCATCAAACCAAGTGATGATATCCGACGTTTTCAGTACGAATTTCTCTCCTTTCAACTGAATCGTTCCATTTTCTGCACCTTCTACCAGACCGTTCGTCACAGCCTTTACAGTAAAATCAGCCTTTACACCACCTGCTTTACGAAACGCCTCTGCCGTCTTGTCAAGAATGACTTTAGCCTGCGACTGTTGTTGGGCAATCACAGGCAAAGACAGTAAAGCTATTAAAACACTAAAAATGTACTTTCTCATTTGATTAATAAACGAACGGTTACTGTAAATTGTTCAATCGCATTTCAAGATCATTATCATCCATGCACAAGACATCGCGCGCCTTGCTTCCCTGGGTAGGGCCTACGATTCCCGCTTTTTCGAGTTGGTCCATAATACGTCCGGCACGGTTATAACCGATAGCGAATTTACGCTGAATTAACGAAGTGGAACCTTGCTGATGGATCACTACCAGTCGGGCTGCATCTTCGAACAACGGATCGAGACGTCCCATATCAATATCTCCTACTTCACTTCCACCATCTTCGCTCACAAACTCTGGCAGGAAGAACGGAGTAGGATAACTTTGCTGACGGGCAATAAACTTCGTAATTTCTTCCACTTCCGGCGTATCGATAAAGGCACACTGCACACGCACCGGATCGGCTCCCTGCAAGAAGAGCATATCACCCTTACCAATCAAACGGTTAGCACCCGGACGGTCGAGAATGGTACGGGAATCCATCATGGCAGATACACGGAATGCGATACGTGCAGGGAAGTTGGCTTTGATCGTACCTGTAATAATATTAGTAGTCGGACGCTGTGTAGCGATAATCATGTGGATGCCGACAGCACGCGCCAACTGTGCAATACGGGCAATCGGAAGTTCCACTTCCTTACCGGCGGTCATAATCAAATCTCCGAACTCGTCAATCACCACTACGATATACGGCATAAACTTATGTCCCTTTTCTGGATTCAGGCGGCGGTTGATAAATTTCTCGTTATATTCTTTGATATTACGCACATGTGCCATCTTCAAAAGATCATAACGGGTATCCATCTCCACACAAACAGAGTTCAGGGTTTGCACTACTTTCGTTACGTCCGTAATAATCGGTTCGCCTCCATCAGGAAGTTTGGCAAGGAAGTGATTTTCAATCACCGAATAGATGCTGAATTCTACTTTCTTCGGGTCGACCAGTACAAATTTCAATTCTGCCGGATGCTTCTTATATAATAAGGAAGTAATAATGGCATTCAAACCGACTGATTTACCCTGACCGGTTGCACCTGCCACCAATACGTGCGGCATCTTGCAAAGGTCGAACATAAAGACTTCGTTCGTGATCGTCTTACCCAATACAATAGGCAAGTCATATTTGGATTCCTGAAATTTCTTACTTCCGATCACACTCTGTCCGGAAACAATCTTCGGATTCTTGTTCGGTACTTCAATACCGATGGTTCCTTTACCCGGTATCGGAGCAATAATACGGATACCATCAGCGGAAAGGCTCAATGCGATATCATCTTCCAAACCACGGATTTTAGAAATACGTACTCCCTGTTCCGGAGTAATTTCATATAGAGTTACCGTAGGTCCCACGGTTGCTTTAATCGTACTGATTTCGATTCCGAAGCTGCGCAATGTATTGATGATGCGGTCTTTATTTGCATTCTGCTCGTCCATGTCAATCGTCGGATCATCATTTTCAAAATGCTTCATCAAATCGATAGTCGGGAAACGGTAGTTTTCCAAGTCCTTAGTAGGATTATACGGTTCGAGTTCAGGTCCTTGGTATTCTTCTTCCGAAGCTGCCGGTTCCACCTCAAATCCGGGTTCCGCCTCTTCCAAAGAGTCTTCCTGCACAATAGGAACAGGATTGGAAACAGTCGGTTCAAATACCATAGTCACTCCTTCACTTTCGTCAGATACGGAAGTATCTTCCTTTTCCGGTTTATTAATAGGAAAGTCGTCTTCAGGTTCTTCAGCCTGAATATCCATCACTGGTGCCGGAGGAGGTGTCTGTTTATACGTCCGTTTCAAATTGAACTCCACTTCTTGCGGTTGGGAAGTCGTAAATTCCGGATCTCCTTCTCCTTCCGGAACATTCTCCTTTTCTTCTTTCTTTTCGCGTTTCAGGAAACTCAATGCGAAGAGTTTACGCAACCAGATGACGGTACGTGCACTTATATATATGAAGAAACAGATAGCCGTTATCAACAGGATCATCCACACACCGGGTACTCCAACTTGCGAAATCAGCCAACGACTGACATTATATCCGTGCATACCTCCCAAATAAATGAAGGAATCCTGATAATGATCCATAAAGGCAAATCCGAAGAATACGGAGAACCAGACCAGCAAGAGTGTGCAGCCGATAAACCACTTCCACAGACGTACAACACGTACACGCATTAACTTCAATCCTGCCACTGCCAGGAAAACAAGTATGAAGAAAGAGGAAACGCCGAAACAGTCATTAATCAGATAACTGGCCAACTGCGCTCCGCGTGAACCTGCATAATTCTTCACTTGATTATTAACAGCTGCCAAATCTGCCGAACTACCACTATCAATAATACTTTGATCGGCAGCCCCCGTGAAGAAGAAGGAAGAAAAAGCCAACAACAGGTAAACGGAAAAGATGACCAGCATCAATCCGATTACAAAATGAATGGTTTCATTCTTAAATACAGCCACAATTTTACTGGGGGAAGAGGGAGTACGTTCCGCCTCCTTATCTAATTTCTTCTTTGCCATGAGTCTTTAATTCTTTTTTATAAAACTGGAATGAGATTCTAAGCTGCAAAAATAATAAAAAAATAACGAGCACTACGCTCATTCAATCCTTTTTCTTACCTTTGCGTTTCAAATCAATATAGATCATGGAAAAAGAAAGCCAAACGATATTTGATAAAAACGTAATTGAGTTCGTAACGGTAGCTGCCGAATTTTGTGCATTTCTCGAACGTGCCGAACGCATGAAGCGTAGCACTTTCGTTGATACATCATTAAAAATACTTCCACTACTCTATCTCAAAGCATCTATGCTGCCCAAATGTGAGACTATCGGGGACGAAGCACTTGAAACGTATGTCACAGAAGAGATTTACGAAATTCTGCGTATCAACCTTTCCGGATTGATGGCTGACAAGGATGATTATCTGGACGTATTCGTGCAAGATATGGTGTATAGCGACCAACCTATCAAGAAGTCTATATCGGAAGACCTGGCCGACATTTATCAGGATATTAAAGATTTCATATTTGTCTTCCAACTGGGACTGAACGAAACAATGAATGATTCATTGGCCATCTGCCAGGAAAACTTCGGTACACTGTGGGGACAGAAACTGGTAAACACACTTCGCGCCCTTCATGACGTGAAATACAACCAGGAGGAAGAAGAAGAGGAAGTAGGTAATGAAGAAGGATTTTACGAACCAAGCGACGACAACGATTGTTGTGAAGAAGATGGCTGTCATTGCCACGATGATGATTGCCACTGTCACGAAGACGGTTGCCATTGCCACGATGATGAATTAAAATAAAAATGATTGTAAGAAGAACCATAGATAAAGATGAACTAAAAGAACTCCCGAAAACAGTCTTTCCGGGACGTATTTATGTTATCCAGTCGGAAGCTGAAACGGAAAAAGCTGTAGCTTACCTCCAATCCAGACCAGTGATAGGTATCGACAGCGAAACTCGCCCTTCCTTTACCAAAGGACAATCGCACAAAGTAGCACTTCTCCAGATTTCTTCCGAAGAATGCTGTTTCTTATTCCGGCTCAATATGACGGGATTGACTCAGCCATTGGTTGACTTGTTAGAAAATCCGGCTGTAATCAAAGTGGGGCTTTCACTGAAAGACGACTTTATGATGCTGCACAAACGTGCACCTTTCACCCAACAAAGCTGTATCGAATTACAGGACTATGTGCGTCAATTCGGAATACAGGACAAAAGTCTGCAAAAGATTTACGCCATCTTATTCAAAGAAAAAATATCCAAATCACAACGCTTGTCCAACTGGGAAGCTGATGTATTAAGTGACGGACAGAAACAATACGCTGCTACCGATGCATGGGCATGCCTCAATATCTACAATCTGTTGCAAGAACTGAAACAGACGGGAGATTGGGAGGTTTCTCCGCTGACAGCTACTGTCTCTCCCGCGGAAGAAGTGATAAGTAATAAAATAAGTGATTAATAACCAATAATAAAACGATCTGAAGCCCTCCCCCTTGGGAGAGGGTTGAGGAAAGACTACATTATGCATAAAGTATATCTCAAACCTGGTAAAGAAGATTCTCTTAAGAGATTCCACCCCTGGATTTTTTCCGGTGCTATCGCTCGTTTTGACGGAGAGCCCGATGAAGGTGAAGTTGTAGAAGTGTACACCTCAAAAAAAGAATTTATTGCCGAAGGACATTTCCAGATCGGAAGTATTGCTGTGCGCGTACTGTCTTTCCGCCAGGAACCTATCGATCACGATTTTTGGAAAAGCAAACTGGAAATTGCATACGATATGCGTCGCAGTATCGGCATCGCCACTAATCCGACCAACAACACCTACCGTCTCGTTCACGGTGAAGGAGACAATCTCCCCGGACTGGTGATTGACGTTTATGCCAAAACCGCTGTTATGCAGGCACACTCTGCGGGAATGCATGTAGACCGCATGACAATTGCCGAAGCTTTATCCGAAGTAATGGGTGACAAGATCGAAAATATCTATTATAAATCAGAAACAACTCTTCCTTTTAAGGCAGACCTTTTCCCCGAAAACGGTTTTCTGAAAGGAGGAAGCAGTGATAATATCGCACAAGAATATGGCTTGAAGTTCCATGTGGACTGGCTGAAAGGTCAGAAGACCGGATTCTTTGTAGATCAGCGTGAAAACCGTTCTTTGCTGGAACGTTACGCCAAAGACCGTTCGGTACTGAATATGTTCTGCTACACCGGCGGATTCTCATTCTACGCCATGCGCGGAGGTGCGAAACTCGTGCACTCTGTCGACAGTTCAGCCAAAGCGATTGATCTAACTAACAAAAACGTGGAATTAAACTTCCCCGGTGATTCCCGCCACGAGGCGTTTGCCGAGGATGCTTTCAAATATCTCGACCGCATGGGCGACCAATATGATTTAATCATCCTTGATCCGCCCGCATTCGCCAAACATAAAGATGCACTGCGGAATGCTTTGCAAGGTTACCGTAAACTGAACGCCAAAGCATTCGAGAAAATCAAACCGGGCGGTATCCTGTTTACTTTCTCTTGTTCGCAAGTGGTAAGCAAAGACAATTTCCGTACTGCCGTATTTACCGCAGCAGCCATGTCAGGGCGTAGCGTACGCATTCTACACCAGCTGACTCAACCGGCCGACCATCCGGTAAACATCTATCATCCCGAAGGAGAATATCTGAAAGGATTGGTACTCTACGTAGAATAACCGGCAAGGTGCCGGAACCAAGTTTCCATTCGGATATCAGACATTTCTCCGGAAGTATGGCTGATTAGAGAGGGCAGTAACAGAAAAACGGAAGATTCAAAGTTAATTAGAGTTAACAAATAGAAGATTTTCGAGAAAACATTATGTTGTATAACATAAACCCTATATCTTTGCACTGTGTTTTTCATGGTATTAGATTTAAGGTTAACAAAGATTGGCTGTCTGGGATAGATAGCCTTCTTTTTTTATATACCCTTTCCATTCTTATTTTTTATCATAGATATTCTTCCTTCTTTGCATTTATGCCTTTTTTATCGCCTTTTTATCAATTAACTTGCTCACCCAATCAACGAAAATATTATATTTGCATCTATTATTAGCAAAAGAGAAACACAAATTTAAAAAGTCATGAGCATAAAAGTTCGTTTGATTATTATGAACTTCCTGCAATTTTTTGTCTGGGGGTCATGGTTAATTTCACTAGGTGGCTATATGGGCAGAGAACTCCATTTCGAAGGTGGACAAATCGGAGCCATTTTCGCCACTATGGGAATTGCCTCTTTGGTGATGCCCGGCATTATCGGTATCATTGCCGATAAATGGTTTAATGCAGAGCGTTTATACGGACTTTGCCACATTGTAGGTGCAGCCTGTCTTTTCTACGCTTCCACCGCTACGGGATACGACCAGATGTATTGGGCCATGTTACTCAATCTATTGGTATATATGCCTACTTTGTCATTAGCCAATACCGTTTCATACAATGCATTGGAGCAATATAAATGTGATTTAATCAAAGATTTCCCCCCTATCCGCGTATGGGGAACGATCGGTTTTATCTGTGCCATGTGGGCGGTAGACCTTACCGGATTCAAAAACTCAAGCGCCCAACTTTATGTCGGTGCCATATCCGCGCTGTTACTGGGAGTTTATTCTTTCACCCTTCCGGCTTGTAAACCCGCCAAAACAGAAAACAAATCACTGCTTTCGGCTTTCGGGCTGGATGCATTGGTGTTATTTAAAAGAAAGAAAATGGCAATTTTCTTCCTTTTCTCCATGCTTTTGGGGGCGGCTTTACAGATAACCAATACATACGGTGACCTGTTTCTAGGCAGTTTTGCCGGTATTCCGGAGTTTGCAGATTCTTTCGGGGTGAAACATTCGGTTATCCTGCTATCCATATCACAGATGTCCGAGACACTGTTTATTCTTGCTATACCGTTTTTCCTGAAGCATTTCGGCATCAAGCAAGTGATGTTAATCAGTATGTTTGCATGGGTATTCCGGTTCGGTTTGTTCGGCTTCGGAGATCCGGGAGGCGGATTGTGGATGTTGATTCTTTCCATGATTGTTTATGGTATGGCCTTTGATTTCTTCAACATTTCCGGTTCCTTGTTTGTTGAACAAGAGACTAATTCCTCCATTCGTGCCAGTGCTCAAGGGTTGTTCTTTATGATGACTAACGGTCTGGGAGCTATCATCGGAGGATATGCCAGCGGAGCTGTGGTAGATGCTTTCTCGGTATATGCCGACGGCAAATTGGTGAGTCGGGAATGGACGGATATCTGGCTGATTTTTGCTGCGTATGCGTTGGTTATCGGAATTCTGTTTGCCTTGGTATTCAAGTATAAGCACCGACGGGAGAGTAAAACAAATTAAGTAAAAAACAATGGATAAAAAGGTAGAATTACAAGTTTTAAATATCACAAATAGCCAAGCGCAGGTAGGTGCATTCGCAATGCTATTGGGTGAAGTGGACGGTGAACGGCAACTGCCTATCATCATCGGTCCCGCCGAAGCCCAGGCTACCGCGTTGTATCTGAAAGGAATTAAAACTCCACGCCCGTTAACACACGATTTATTCACCACAAGCCTTACCGTATTGGGGGTAAGCCTGATACGTGTGCTGATTTACAAAGCTAAAGACGGTATTTTCTACTCTTATGTTTACCTGAAAAGAGACGAAGATATTATACGTATTGACGCACGTACATCGGACGCCATTGCATTGGCGGTACGTGCCGACTGCCCGATTCTGATTTATGAATCTATCCTCGACCGGGAATGCCTGCGCATACCGGATGAAGAAAGGAACCGTTCTGAAGAAACAGTTGGTGACAAGGAATCTATGGAAGAAGAACATGAATCGTCGTCGCGCAGTGCCACTTCCAAAACATTTGAACAAGCATTGGAGCAGGCTATTAAAGACGAGAACTATGAATTGGCCGCTAAAATACGCGACCAGATCAATCAAAGAAATAAAAATCAATAATTACTATATGCACGTTTTTTATACTCCCGATATACAGAAAACCAATGAGCTTCCGGAAGAAGAAGCACAGCACTGTACCCGTGTCTTGCGGTTAAGTATCGGAGACGAAATCACCCTTACCGATGGAAAGGGTAGTTTCTACAAGGCAGAAATTACGGCAGCAACCAACAAACGTTGTCTGGTAGCTATCAAAGAGACAATTTTCCAAAAACCACTATGGCCGTGCCACCTGCACATCGCCATGGCACCAACTAAAAATATGGACCGTAATGAATGGTTTGCCGAGAAAGCCACTGAAATAGGATTCGACGAACTGACATTTCTCAACTGCCGGTTCTCGGAACGTAAAGTTATCAAGAACGAACGGATCGAAAAGATTCTTATCTCGGCAATCAAACAATCACTCAAAGCCCGTCTGCCGAAACTGAATGAGATGACAGATTTCAATAAATTCATCAATCAGGAGTTTAAGGGACAGAAGTTTATCGCTCACTGCTACGAAGGTGAGAAACCTCTGCTGAAGGACGTACTAAAAGCCGGAGAAGACGCCTTGGTGCTGATCGGCCCGGAAGGAGATTTCAGTGAGGGCGAAGTAGAAAAAGCTATTGAACGGGGATTCACGCCGATCAGCCTGGGTAAATCACGACTTCGGACAGAAACAGCGGCATTGGTGGCTTGCCACACGTTGAATCTGCTAAATCAACAATAAAAGAACAGTTAAATTGAAATTTATACACCATTAAAAAATATGAGTATGGCAAAGAAAATGATTTCACGACTCTCGGTACTTACAGTACTGATTGTTTTCCTGGCAGCATGTTCCAAAACAGTGGAATATACCAATATAATACCGGCTGATGCTACGGTTGTTACCTCTATAAATCTAAAATCCTTGACTAGTAAGGCCGGATTGAATGATAAAGAGAATGAAGCTGCCAAGCAAAAAGTATTGGAAGCACTAAAAAGTGGAATGAACGCTGCCACTTTCCAACAATTAGAAAAAGTGATGAATAACCCCAGTGAATCGGGAATTGACGTAGAAGCTCCTGTCTACGTATTTACTTCGCCCTCTTTTCCATACTCTACCGCAGTTGCGAAAATCAAAAGCGAAGATGACCTGCACGCTTCCTTGGAAATAATGGTAAAAGAGCAAATCTGCCAACCAATCAACGAAGTAGCTGGATATAGCTTTACAACCATGAACGGAGGTTTAGTCGCTTTCAACAATTCTACCGTAATGCTCATTTCCGTAAAAGGAACATCTCAAATAGAGAAAGCCAAAGAAGGCATCACCAATCTGTTGAAGCAAACCGCAGATAACAGCATTGCGAAATCCGGCGCTTTCCAGAAAATGGAAAAACAAAAAAGTGACATCAATTTCTTCGCTTCCATGGCAGCTATTCCTGCACCTTATCAAGAGCAAGTCAGTATGGGACTTCCCGCTGAAGTGAAAGCAGAAGACATAACCATAATAGCCGGATTAAACTTTGAAAAAGGAAGAATTGCCTTGAAAACAGAAAATTACACGGAGAACGAGGCTGTAAAAGCTTTAATGAAAAAACAATTGGAAGCATTTGGAAAAGCAAACAATACGTTCGTAAAATACTTCCCGGCTTCTACCCTGATGTTTGTCAATCTGGGTATAAAAGGAGAAGGTCTTTATAATCTCCTAAGTGAAAATAAGGAATTCCGTAACACAGTATCTATCTCCAAAGCAGATGAAGTTAAAGAATTGTTCAGTTCCTTCAACGGTGATATCTCCGCAGGGTTAATCAACGTAACCATGAACAGCGCTCCTACCTTTATAGTGTATGCAGACGTAAAAAACGGCAATGCACTCGAAGCTCTTTATAAGAACAAGCAGGCATTGGGACTGAAAAAAGGAGAAGATATTCTGGAACTGGGCAAAAACGAATATGTCTATAAGAGTAAAGGAATGAACGTATTCTTTGGTATCAAAGACAAACAAATGTATGCCACCAATGACGAGTTACTCTACAAAAATATAGAAAAAGCGGCAGACAAGTCTATCAAAGACGCTCCGTATGCATCGGAAATGAAGGGAAAAAACGTATTCATGGCTATCAACGCAGAAGCTATACTTGAACTTCCCGTTGTTAAAATGCTGATCGGATTTGGTGGTGAAAAGTTCCGGACCGGTTCTGAGATGTTATCAAAAGTTTCCTATCTGTCCGTTAGTTCAGAAGGAGAAACAAGCGAAATCGACCTTTGCCTGAAAGATAAAGACGTCAATGCGCTCAAATTAATCGTTGACTTCGGTAAACAATTTACCGGTATGTAATTCGTAAACAAACGGCATGAATAGCATTCATTTACAGCAAACACTTCCCCAAGTGTTTGCTGACCGTAATTCGGTGACTTCGGATATATGGCATCAGGATCTTATCTTCCGGAAAGGGGAAATGTATCTGATAGAAGCGGCTTCCGGCACCGGAAAATCTTCATTGTGCAGCTATATTTATGGCTATCGCAACGACTATCAGGGGATTATCAATTTCGATGAGACTAATATCAAAGCATATTCTGTGAAGCAATGGGTAGACCTGAGAAAGCATTCACTGAGTATGCTTTTTCAAGATTTACGTATCTTCACCGAGCTGACTGCTCTTGAAAATGTACAACTGAAAAATAATCTTACCGGATACAAAAAGAAGAAAGAAATCCTAGCCTTCTTCGAGAAACTGGGACTTTCGGACAAGCTGAATGTAAAGACCGGTAAACTCTCGTTCGGGCAGCAACAACGGGTTGCCTTTATCCGAGCACTCTGCCAGCCTTTCGATTTCCTTTTTCTGGATGAACCTATCAGTCATCTGGATGATGACAACAGCCGCATTATGGGAGAACTTATTATTGGCGAAGCTGAAAAGCAACAAGCCGGAGTAATCGCCACTTCCATAGGAAAACATATTGAGTTGCCTTATCAACGCATACTCCAGCTATGATAAGTGGCGAGTAATGAGTTATTGTAAATTATAATTTGTAAATCATAAATAAAATGTCAGCCCTTGTCTGGAAACTTCTCCGCCAACATATCAGTATCGGCCAGTTAGCCGGTTTCTTTTTAGCCAATCTATTCGGTATGATGATTGTATTGCTTAGTGTACAGTTTTATAAAGATATCATTCCGGTATTCACCGAAGGAGACAGCTTTATGAAGAAAGATTTCATCATAGCCACAAAGAAGATTAGCCCGCTCGGCTCTTTTGCAGGAAAAAACAACACATTCTCTGCCGAAGACATCGCCGACCTGAAGAAACAATCGTTTACCAAGACAATCGGAGCTTTTACCCCCTCCCAATTCAAAGTTTCGGCGGGACTGGGTATGCAGGAAGCTGGTATTCATCTTTCCACCGATATGTTTTTCGAATCGGTTCCCGATGAATTTGTTGATATTAAACTCGATAAATGGCACTTTGATGAAGCCACACACACCATTCCTATCATTATTCCCCGCAATTACCTGAATCTTTATAACTTCGGCTTTGCCCAAAGCCGTAGCCTGCCCAAGCTATCGGAAGGCTTAATGAGTCTGATCCAAATGGACATCATGATGCGCGGAAATGGCCGGGTAGAGCAGTATAAAGGAAATATCGTCGGTTTCTCCAATCGACTGAACACCATTTTGGTCCCCCAGTCTTTTATGGAATGGGCCAACAAGAACTTTGCCCCGAATGCGGAAGCACAACCGGCACGACTGATTATTGAAGTCAGCAATCCTGCGGATTCCTCCATTGCCGGTTATTTTCAAAAGAAAGGATATGAAACGGAAGACGGAAAGTTGGATGCAGGCAAGACTACCTATTTCCTTCGCCTGATTGTAGGTATTGTGCTGGGAGTCGGCCTATTTATCAGTATCCTTTCATTCTATATCCTGATGTTAAGCATCTTCTTACTGCTACAAAAAAATACGACCAAGCTGGAAAGTCTTTTATTAATAGGATACAGCCCCAATAGAGTAGCATTGCCTTATCAGATACTCACAGTAGGGTTGAACATCGTTGTATTACTGCTATCTATCGGATTAGTAACCTGGCTGCGTAGCTATTACATAGAAAGTATCCGCCTGCTATTCCCCCAATTGGAAACAGGTTCACTATGGGCAGCTATCGGCATGGGTATTCTTCTGTTCCTTATCGTATCAATCATTAATATACTCGCAGTCAAACGAAAAGTACTTTCTATCTGGATGCACAAAAGTTAACACTCTAACATTATATATCGTATGAAAAGCAAAACTACCTTACTGACACAAATATGTCAAATAGCTCTGATAACAGGAATGTTATTATCAACTTCAATGCTATCAGCACAAAGTATGCAAGATACGGTTATTGCCAATTTTAGCCTGTTAGAGAAAATACCCCATGAGAAGGTTTATCTCCACCTGGACAAACCATTTTACGGTGCCGGAGAGAAAATCTGGTTCAAAGGCTACCTGATAAATGCCATTACCCACCAAGATGATAGCCAGAGTAACTTTATCATTACAGAATTAATCAATCGTTCCGACTCGATCGTAGAACGAAAAAAAATCCGTAGAGACTCTTTAGGTTTCCACAATGCTTTTACCCTGCCTCCTACCCTCCCCGCCGGTGATTACTACCTGCGAGGATACAGTAACTGGATGTTGAATGAAGGACCGGAATTCTTCTATTCACGTAATCTGAAAATCGGAAACTCCATAGATAACACCATCCTTTCAAACATCGAATATCAACAAGAGGACGATACCCATTATACAGCAAAAGTCAAGTTTACCAGCAATACCCAAGAGGTTTTTAAGAACACAGCAATCCGGTATCGGTTTATCGTAAACGGAAAAATAAAAGATAAAGGGAGAAAAAAGACAGATGAAAACGGACTGATTTCCATTTCCTTATCGGATTTGAAGCCAACTGCTGCCCGCAGCATTGAAGTGGAATTTGACGACCCGCAATACATCTATAAAAAGACTTTTTATTTGCCGGCATTTACAAATGACTTTGACGTCACTTTTTTCCCGGAAGGAGGCGCACTACTTGCTGTTCAGCACCAGAACATAGCGTTCAAAGCTCAGGGAGCAGACGGATTCTCCAAAGAAATAGAAGGTTTCTTACTGGATTCCCAAGGAGATACACTGACATCTTTTCATTCCGAGCACAAAGGAATGGGGATTTTCACATTAAACCCTTCCAACGGCAGTTCCTATTACGTAATGGCTACGTCCAGCGATGGAGTTACCAAACGATTTGACCTCCCGGCTATCGAACAAAAGGGAATCACACTTTCCATAAGTCACTATAAACAGGAAATACGTTATGAGATTCAGAAAACAGAGGCAACAGAATGGCCTCAAAAGCTATTTCTCATTGCTCACACCCGTGGAAAACTTTCCATACTTCAACCTATTAATCCGACAAGGACTTTCGGAAAAATGAATGACAGCCTGTTTACAGAAGGGATCACTCATTTCATGTTAATCGACCAGCAAGGGAATGTGCTCAGCGAACGGCTAGTCTTTGTTCCCGACCGCAAAACTCCCCAATGGCAAATAACTCCGGACCGACCGACATACGGAAAAAGAGAAAAAGTATCATTAAATATTTCAATAAAAGACGACAAGGGAAATCCTGTAAACGGTAGTTTCTCCGTCAGCATTACCAACCGGAAAAGTATCCAACCGGATTCTCTCGCTGACAACATTGTATCAAACCTACTGTTGACTTCCGATCTGAAAGGATATGTGGAAGACCCGGGGTTCTATTTTCTCCGCCAAGATGCACGAACCCTACGCTCGTTAGATTTCTTGATGATGACACATGGCTGGCGCAGATACAAATTTGATAATGTACTGCGTGCTCCCTCATTGAACTTCACTAATTATATTGAGAAAGGACAGACTATCAGTGGGCGTATTAAAGGTTTCTTCGGAGGGAATGTAAAAAAAGGACCTATCGTATTATTAGCTCCTAAACAAAACATTATCGCCACAACAACCACAGACGAGAAAGGAGAATTTATAGTCAATACCTCATTCAGAGACAGTACCACTTTCCTCATACAAGCACGTACAAAGAGAGGTTTTGCCGGAGTTGATATTGAAATAGAAAAACCTGAGTATCCGGTTGCCTTCCATAAATCCCCTTTCCGTGACGGAGCAGCAACCTTTATGGAAGACTATTTGCTCAATACCCGCGACCAATATTACATGGAAGGCGGCATGAGAGTCTACAATCTGAAAGAAGTACTGATTACAGGAAACCGGAAAAAGCCCAGTTCAACAAGTATTTATACAGGAGGAATCAACACCTATACTGTCGAAGGAGAGCAACTGGAAAAATACGGTGCACATACAGCCTTTGATGCAGTAATGAGACTGCCGGGAGTTAGCGTAATGAATGGAAACGAAATACATATACGCAACAATCCGCAACAGCCTGTTATCGTGATTGACGATGTAGTGTACGAGGATGACAATGAGATCCTGACCACCCTGCAAGCCAGTGATATGTCCAGTTTAAGTCTGCTCCGCGGAGCAGATGCGGCAATATTAGGTTCCCGTGGTGCTGCCGGTGCCATTGTTATCACATTAAAAGACGGAAGAGATCTTCCGGCCAGACCGGCACAAGGAATCATCACTTACTCTCCACTCGGGTACAGTGACTCGGTGGAATTTTATCACCCAACCTATGATACTCCCGAAAAGAAAGATGCCCGGCGTTCAGATTTAAGGAGTACTATCTATTGGAATCCGGCACTGCAATTGGATGAAGAAGGAAATGCAATAATAGAATATTACACTCCAGACAGCACCGCACCGGAGGACATTATTATTGAGGGTATAGATGAGAACGGGAAAGTATACAGGCTAACGCAGACAATAAATAAATGAAAATCTATTCCTATATCCTCAAAAGACATATATTTTTTTGATATTTCTAAATTAAATAGGATATTTGTATACGCAATTTATTTAATTGCGTGAACCTCATAAAGTCTAATCAATCATGAAGAAACAGAAATCCGGCTTATATGAAAAAAGTCTTATTCGTATTATTTTGTTTTTGTGCATAAACTTCATACATTTTCCTTTATACGGATATTATTTTAAAAATATAGGAGTAAAAGACGGACTCTCGCAACCTTCAATACTAAGTATTCATCAGGATGAATTGGGAAGGATGTGGTTCGGAACATTGCAAGGTTTGAGTATCTATGACGGAAATGAAATGATAACCTTGAAAGGAGGTGAAGAACGTTTTGACAACTATATTAAAAATAATACAATTTATCGAATCGTTGAAGATTCAAATCACAATATATTTTTGCGTGCTGACAATTCTTTGGTTTGTTATAAATTGACTGAAGACCGTTTTCAGTGTATCAGAGAAAGAGATATAAACGCTGTTAATTCTATTGGTGGCAAAATTTATATAGCTGCTAAAGATTCAATTTTGGAATGGAATGAAGGCGATAAGGGTTGGGATTTCTTCAAAAAAATAGAAATCTCTTCAGGAAGAATAAGTTCTATATTTTGCAATAGAAGTAGTGAATGGTATATCGTCACGTCAAAAGGATGTTACAAAGAATATAAAAATGGATTATGGAAATGTATATTGGACATACCTTCCATCGAAATGCTTTATGAAAGTAAAGATGGTTCTATTTGGATGGCAACTCGTTCAAACGGGCTGTATCAGTTTGACAATGATATTTGTGTAAACCATATTGTCAATAATCCCGGAACAGCGAATAGTCTTTGCAGCAATGACGTAAGGGTGGTAACCGAAGACCAGTCCGGTAATTTATGGATCGGAACTCGTGAAGGACTGAACAAATACTCTATCTCAACCGGTAATATAGAGTCCTATGCCTCAGGAGGTTTTTCCGGTGACATGAAACATTCATCCATATTCGCCCTCTATTTGGACAAGGAGGGAGGATTATGGGTCGGCACTTATTATGGAGGGGTCAGTGTCTTTTCCCCAGAGAGTAGAATTTTTAAATACTATCCCGCAAACAAGGAACGCTCTGATTGTCTCAATTTTCCATTTGTCAGTGGAATTGTAAAAGACAAACGGGATGATTTGTGGATATGTACAGATGGCGGAGGACTTAATTATATGAATCATAAGACTGAAATATTCCGTCACCTCAGTACGAAAGACTCCGGTCTTGTAGCAGATAATATGAAATCTATCTGTTATGATAAGAATAAGGATAAATTATATATTGGTACCTATTTATCGGGATTGATAGCTTATGACATACCTTCCGGAAAATTCACCAAGTGTTTTAAGTCTCCAAAGGATAGAGTGTTACATCACACTGTGACACATGTATATATGTATGGCGATAAAATTGTATTTTCTTCAAGTGATGGTATTTATGTGTTTAATGAAAAAACCAACGAAGTTACCCCGCTATTATGTATTAAGGGAGTACTTGCGTTTGTTATCGATCAATCAGACCAGATATGGGCGATATATAATAAAAATATAGTTTGTATGAAAATAGGTGTGCCAGATTCAATGAAACGATACCAATCGAGTGATTTTGGCATAAAGCACAATGTACTCTTATGTATATGTGAAACAAGTAACGGTGAGATTTATATAGGTACGGAAGGTGGTGGAATGTTAGGATATAATGCTAAAGAAGATACTTTTCAAATATATAATTCCAAGAATTCCCTAATATTGGATGATTATTGCTTTAATTGTATTTCTCTCGATGAAAGATTTATGATAATTATGTGTAGTAACGGACTTTCTTTTTTCGATACAAAAGAAAAGAGAGTGAAATATTCTATATCGGGGAAAAAACTGCCAGTTTCATCGTTTGGTGTAGATAACGGACTTTACGTTTCCGAAAATAAGGATATATATGCGGGCAGTTTGGAGGGGCTGGCTGCATTTTCTGTGGATAATTTAAAGAATTCAGCTAACAAAAAGTCCTTGTATCTTTCAAAATTATTTGTAAATAACGCATTAATGTTACCCAATGACAGTAACAAAATTCTGAAGCGTATTATTTCATATACAGATAAAATTGTATTGAAACACAATCAGAACAATCTGGAATTTACTTTCTCGGACAACGATTTTTATTATTCTATATTTCCGACATTTTATGAATATAAATTAGACGGATTGGATAAAAAATGGATAAAAACTAATGGACATCATATCACCTATACCAATATTCCTCCTGGCAATTATACGTTGCATATCAGAGAAAACAATATTTATGGTAATGAACAGGACGAAGGAATAATTCTCGATATTGTTGTAAAATTACCTTGGTGGAACACTTGGTGGGCATGGT
>OGCV01000437.1_pt1 | contig 17434 bp, 9 predicted proteins | sample 1570201 | NCBI WGS metagenome assembly OGCV01 (sample SAMEA2582162, study PRJEB24529) | metagenome
TTGCAGAAAAAATAGGATAGATGTGATAAAGAGGGGGATGGATATGAAAGACGTGAGGGTGGCGGCATTTGATTTGGATGGGACACTGTTGGATTCTGCAAATAAAATAAGTGATTTTACAATTCGACAGATTCAAAAGGCGATAGACAGAGGAATTGAGATTGTCATTGCCACTGGAAGAAGCGTGCCCCTATTTCCGGAAGAATTGAAAAGAGTGAGTGGAATACGTTATGCAATAGTGGAAAATGGGGCAGGTATATACGATCTGAAAAATCAGAGATTTCTTTTTCGCAGGACAATTCCATATGACATCGTGCGAAAAATCGCAGATTGTCTGGAGGTGGCCGACGGGTTTGCAGAATTTTTTTCAGAAGGAAATGTATATTCCGATATTGAAAATATCAGCCGTCTGAATCAGGTTGACAAAGATGATAATTTTGTTTCATATTTCAGACAGAATCATACCTTCGTAAATCATCTGAAAGCACAGGATAGACTGCTTGAAAATATAGAGAAGATTAATTTATTTTTTGTAAATCAGAATGTACAGGAAAAAATCAAAATGGTGCTGAAAGAGGAAACGGAAGTTTCAGCGACTTCTTCTATTGCAGATAATATAGAACTTCAAAACAGTAGTGTAAGTAAGGCATCGGGTCTGAAATGGCTTTGTGATATGCTTGGTATTAAAAAAGAAGAGATAATTGCGGTTGGAGACGGAGACAATGACAGAAAGATGTTAAGATTTGCAGGAATTGGTGCTGCAATGGCAAATGCTTCTGAAACAGTAAAAGGGGATGCTGATGTGATCCTTTTATCCAATAACGAGGATGGGGCTTTGCGATTTTTGTCAGAATATCTTGAGCTTGATTAAAAATAGATTGCACAAAATAGATAAGCTATTTTGTGCAATCTATTTTAGCGTTTAGGTAAAATTCTAAGAAAATTCCAAAAATCGGAGTATGCAATTATACACAAAATACGGCTGATTGTGCAATTGCTAGAAAGCAGTATATATATTATAATGAAATTAAGGGAATTATGAGATTTGGGAAAGCAGAAAAAGGAGAAAAAAGGTATGAAAATTATTAAAACAGCAGACTATAATGAAATGAGCAGAAAGGCAGCGAACTTGATCGGGGCACAGGTAATTATGAAACCAAACTGTATTTTGGGCTTGGCAACAGGATCTTCTCCGATTGGAACTTACAAAGAACTGATCAAAAGATGTGAAGAAGGAGATCTTGATTTTTCGCAGGTGAAATCTGTAAATCTTGATGAATACAAAGGACTTCCAAGAGACAATGATCAAAGCTATTATTACTTCATGAACCACAATCTGTTTGATCATATTAACATTGATAAAGCAAATACACATGTGCCTAATGGTATGGAGCCAGATGCGGCAAAAGAGTGTGCAAACTATGAAGAACTGATCAAATCCTTGGGAGGGGTTGATCTGCAGTTATTAGGTCTTGGACATAACGGACATATCGGATTCAATGAACCGGCAGAAGAATTTGACAAAGTGACACACTGTGTAGATTTGCAGGAGAGCACAATTGAAGCAAATAAACGTTTCTTCGAATCAGCGGACGATGTTCCAAGACAGGCTTATACAATGGGAATTGGCACGATTATGAGTGCAAAGAAAATTGTTGTGGTAGTAAGCGGTGAAGACAAAGCGGATATTGTAAAGAGAGCGTTTAGCGGACCGGTGACACCATCTGTTCCGGCATCTATTTTGCAGATGCATCCGGATGTGACTGTGATTTGTGATGCGGCTGCATATTCAAAAGTAGAAGCATAATCTGATCTGGAAGGAGGCGGCACAGGACAAGGACTGTGCAAAGTGTTATGATTATTAAAAATGTAAAAGTGTTTACAGAAGATAAAACATTTGAACCAGGAGCAATTGGAATTGAAAATGGTATTTTTAAGAATAATCTGTTTGACAGCGGAGAGATTATTGACGGAGAATGCTGTTATGCAATCCCGGGATTTATTGATGTACATTTGCATGGATGTATGGGATATGATTTTTGCGATGGTACAAAAGAAGCAATTGAGAAGATTGCTGAATATGAGGCGTCTCAGGGAGTTACAACGATTGTTCCGGCAACGATGACTTTATCAGAAGAAGAGCTGATGAAAATCATGGCAAACGGAGGAACTTACGAGAACAAAGAAGGTGCGGCTGTGCTTGCTGGAATCAATATGGAAGGACCGTTTATCTGTTCGAAGAAAAAGGGAGCACAGGCAGCAACACATATTCACAAACCAGACGTTGCGATGTTCAGAAGGCTTCAGGAGGCAGCAAACGGATTGATTCGTCTCGTAGATATTGCACCGGAGGTAGAGGGGGCAATGGAATTTATCAGTGAGCTGAAGGATGAAGTGCATATTTCGTTTGCGCATACGACAGCGGACTACGATACAGCTAAGACAGGGTATGCATTGGGAGCTTGTCATGCAACACATCTGTACAATGCGATGCCACCATTTACACATAGAGAGCCAGGAGTAATCGGAGCAGCAAGAGACAGTGAACACTGTATGGTAGAGTTGATCTGTGATGGAATTCATATTCATCCGTCAGTTGTCCGTGCGACATTCCAAATGTTTGGAAATGACAGAGTCGTGTTGGTCAGTGATAGCATGAGAGCGTGTGGCTTGTCAGACGGAGATTATACACTTGGTGGACAAGATGTAAAGGTAGTAGGAAAGCTTGCGACTTTGAAATCGGACGGAGCAATTGCCGGTTCTGTCACAAACTTGATGGATTGTATGAGAACTGCAGTTAAAGAGATGGGTATTCCGCTGGAGAGCGCAGTTGCGGCTGCGACTATGAACCCTGCAAAAAGTGTTGGATTGTATGAACAATATGGCTCAATCACAGAGGGAAAAATAGCAAATGTAGTGCTGTTGGATGAGGATTTGAATATTAAAAAGATCATTATAAATGGTTAGAATAGAGATGGAGTTTATAAAGCAAAGTATACAGAAAAAAGTACCTTGTTTTTGTGTATAAAGAAAAAATATGTATAGTGTTTAAAAAGCAGAGGGGTGGAATTCTTGAAATTCCATCTCTCTTTGTTTGCAGATCTATATTGTGAGATTGAAAAGTAAATATACAAAATGTACAAAAATAAAAAATATATTGAAATACAAATCTACGCTATGTATAATATGTATTATCTATAAAGTTTGATATCTTGGTGAAAATGATGAAAATAGGAGGAAAAGGAAAGTGAAAAAGAAACTAGTTGCTTTTTTGATGGCGGTTTGTATGGCAGTGCCAAGCGTTGGGACAGTTGGAGCTACTGTGGAAGCAGCAGACAAAGAAGAAGCAAAGGTAATTGATGTAACCAAATATGGTGCGGATCCAACTGGTGCGACAGACAGTACACCGGCAATTAAAAAGGCTATTGAAGCGGCTAAAAAGGTAACAAAAAAATCGGATACACCTGTTGTAATCGATTTTCCGGAGGGTAGATATGATATTTATCCGGACCAGGCAGAAGAAAGAGAATTGTATATCTCGAATACAGTAGGAACAAATCAGACTTATAAAGATAAGAAGATAGGTATTCTGATTGAGGATATGGACAATGTAACGGTAGAAGGAAATGATTCATTGTTTATGTTCCATGGAAAGATGACAACATTTGCATCTATTGACAGTGAGAATGTAACATTCCAGAACTTTGAGGTGGATTTCCAAGTTCCGACAGTTATAGATATGACAGCTGTCAAAAAAGAAGGGAATGAGGTTACATACTATATTCCGGAATGCTATAACTATCAGGTAAATGGAAACAGTATCAAGTGGATGAGTGATAAGAGTCCGTATACAGAGGAATATTATTGGACATATACATTTAATGGTTCTACATATTCTCAGATTTTTGATACAAAAAACGGTCAGACATTGAGAAAACGAGGAAGCGACCAGCATGTTTTCAACAATGTATCAAAGATTGAAGATTTAGGAAATCATCAGGTAAAGATTACATATTCCAGTATGGGAACATTGGAAGAAGGATTCTGTTATCAATTGCGAGATACAACTCGAGATCATGCAGGAACATTTTTCTGGCAGAGCAAAGATGTTACTCTGAATGATTTAGATATTCGTTTTATTCATGGATTTGGTATGGTAGGGCAGTTCTCTGAAAATATTACAATGAAAGATGTGGATTTTGAGACAGACAAAGCATCTGGAAGAACAACAGCAGGTTACGCGGATTTCATTCAGATGTCAGGCTGTAAAGGATTGATTGATATTTCAGACTGTACATTTTCTAACCCACATGATGACCCAATCAATGTTCATGGTACATTCTTGCAGGTAATTGGAATTAGTGATGACAGAACAGAAGTGACTGTGCAGTACAAACATAATGAAACGGCTGGATTCCCGAATTACTATGTGGGAGATCAGGTAGAATTTTCAACATTGGGGAATATGGTTCCGGTATCTGAAAATGGGGACGTTGCAGTGAGAGAAGTTGTGAAAGTGGACGGACCGGATGGAAAAGGTGGCAAAGGAAGTCTGAACGATCTGACGAAGATTAAGCTTACATTTGACAAAGCGATTCCAGAAGGAGTACAGGTTAATCAACATGCGGTGGAAAACATTACATACACACCGAATGTGAAGATTCATGATAATATTTTTAAAGAAACTCCGACTCGTGGCGTACTCTGCACAACAAGAGGAAAAGTAGAGATTACTGATAATATGTTTGACAACATGGGGATGGCTGCGATTTATATTTCCAATGATGCACAGGAATGGTATGAATCAGGACGTACGACAGATGTGACGATCAAAGGAAATACATTTATTGTAAATCCGCTTACGGCAGGAGCTGCTGGAATCTTTGTGCAACCGACAAATAGAAATGTTGATGGAACAGTTCATAAGAATATGAAAATTGAAGACAATACATTTTTCATGGCACAGAGTCAAAATGTATTGAATGCAAAATGTGTGGAAAATCTGACGTTTAAGAATAATAAAGTGTATCGTCAAAATCCAGATGTGACAGTAAGTGCGAAAGCGGATAAAACAAATCTTGCAGCAGGGGAATCTTCAAGTATCACTGTGACAGCAGATGGAGCGGAGCTTGGTGCAAAAGCATATCGTTTTGAAGGCTGTAAAAATGTTACAATCGAGGGTAATACATATGACGGAGGTTTAAATGCAGGTGTTGAGCTTGCAAGTACAGACAAAAACCAAGTGACAGTGAAAAATGACGTTGCAAAAGTGGGAGCAGATAACAAGCTGAATAAAGTGGGAACGATTTTCTACAAATCATCTAATGATAAAGTAGTAAAAGTATCTGCATCAGGTGTTGTGACAGCAGTGGGAAATGGAACAGCAGATGTAACGGCATATGCAGTTGCAGGAGGAAGAAAATTCGAGGCAGCTCCAATTACATATACAGTAGAAGGAGAAGCAACGGTCCAGCCGACTGCGATTAAAATTACAACAGAGACAGAAAAATTAACAGACCAAACATTGCAATATGCAGCAGAAGTGACAGCGGAAGACGGAGCGGATAAAGCTGTAACATGGTCAGTTGTTGATCCGACAACAGGTCAAGCAACAGATAAAGCAACAATCAATGAAACTTCAGGACTTTTGACAGCAGAAAAAAGCGGTGCGGTGGAAGTCGTTGCAAAGACAAAGAATGGTTTAGAAGCAAGAAAATTACTTTCTATCCAAGTGGGAGAAGTGACGCTTGCGGAGGAAATTACAATTGAGGGTGAAGATACATCTCGTTGGTCTATTCCAGAAACAAATAAGATTCATGTACAGGCAGCACAGGGAGGTACATTCAATAATCAGACACCAGCAAACTGGTTCAAGGTTCCGGTTGATAAAACTGTGAAAGAAGTGACAATTAAGATTGAAGGAAAGACCAAGAGTTCTTGGGAAGATGTAGGACTTTATCTTGGAAAAGATGCAGACAACTATGTGGCGATTCAGAGAAAACATCGCGGCGGAACAGAAGAAAATCTCGGAATGGTTAATGAAATGAACGGAGATGCAAATAACGGACGTGAACAGCTTAAAAAAGTTGAAGACCAAGATGTTGAAGAGATGTACTTTAAATTGTCAAGAGAAGGAAACAATGTAACATCTTATTATAAAGTAGAAGGAAAAGATTGGACAAAACTTGGAGAGACTGTAGAAAATACAACTTTTATTCCAGAAGGAGATGGTCAGTTTTATGTTGCATTTGGTGCAATGATGGATAAAAATGCAGATGGCAATACTTCGTATACTTTCTCTGAATTGACCGTTGATGGCAAAAAAGTGCCATTGACAAAAGACTCTGCACAGGAACTTGCAAAAGGAATTATTATCCAGGGAGAGAATAAAGAACGTTGGAATATAGAGGAAGAAAATAGAATTCACGTAAAATCAACAAAAGGTGGTACTTTTAAGGAACAGACACCGGCAAACTGGTTCAAAGTTCCGGTAGACAGTAATACAACAGAAGTATCTCTTAAGATTGAAGGGAAAACTGCAGTTGAATGGGAAGACGTAGGGCTTTATCTTGGAAAAGATGCAGACAACTATGTGGCAATTCAGAGAAAACATAGACAATCAAATGTTGGTGAACGATTCGGTATGGTTAGTGAGTCTAATCAGAGTGCAAGTGAGCAGTTGGCTGAGAGCGCAAGTGACAAGCAAGATGTAAAAGATCTTTATTTTAGATTATTAAGAAGCGATAATAAAGTCACATCTTACTATAGTGAAGATGGAAAAGATTGGACAAAATTTGGCAATGAAGTTACCAACACAACATTTATGCCAGACAGCAATGGTCAGTTGTATGTCGCATTCGGAGCTATGGGAAATGGAAATACAGAGTATGTATTCACAGACTTGAAAGTAAATAATAAGCCTGTTGCCTTGACTCAGTCAGTATCAGATAACCTTCCATCTGTATCTGAGGTATCTGTAGCTTACACAGAAGCAGAAAACAAATTGACAGCGTCTTACAAATTGGGCGAAGGTTCGGATAAGATTGTGAAATGGGCAGTTTCCAGTGAAGAAAATGGATTCTATTCAGTTTTGGAAGCAAATGCAGGTGACACATTGACTGCAACTCCGGATATGAAGAATAAATATGTGAAAACAGTTGTTGTTCCAGTAAAAGATAGTGGAGTATCTGGAGACATCGTATGGTCATCTAAGGCAGTGAAAGTGACAGGAGAAGGACTGGATGCAGGAAACGCAAAATCTGCAAATGCACGGTTAGCTAAAGCAGACATTACAGGACTTACAAAAGGATTTGAATTCGACAAAAATACATTGACATATCTTACAATGGCAACAACAGAAGAGAAAGAACTCAATGTAGAATTTGCGGCAGAAGACAAAAATGCAAAAGTTGAGACTGTATTCAATGATAAAGTGGTACAAGGTAACAAAGGTAAACTGACACTTACAAGTGGACGTAACTTGATTGAAGTGACAGTAACTGCAGAAGATGGTATTACAAAGAAATATTATCGTTTCACCATTTTCCGTGATGGAGATGATAATGCAAAATTGACTTCTTTGAAAGTAGATGGGCAAACAGTTGAATTAAAAGACAGTGTATACGAATACAGAGTTGGTGTGAATAAAGCAAAAGAAGTTGCATTAGAAGTAGTAGCAAACGCATCTGCAAAAGTAGCAATGTCATTCGAGGGTAAAGTTGTAAAAGACAACAAAGTAACTTTGCAACCAGGCAGCAATATGGTGAATATTATCGTGACACCAGAAACGAGTGCAGAGCCAACACGTTACGCAGTAAATATTAAAGTTCCGGATCCGACAAATGCAAATCTGGAAAGTGTTGTATTCAGTGACAATGTAAAATTAGATAAGAAGTTTGAAAAAACAACGACAGAATATACTGGAATCGCAACTTCTTCTGCAATAACAATAGATGTGGCAGCCGAAGAAAAAGATGCGACGGTAAAAGTAACTGTCAATGGAAAAGAACAAAAAGAACTCAAGAAGGTTAAACTTGTAGAAGGAGACAATACAATTGTAATTGAAGTGACTTCTCCGGACAAGAAAGAGAAAAAGACTTATACATTCGAGTTAGAAGGAAAGAGTGTTATCTATCTTTCTGATTTGGAGCATAAGAATAATTCGACAAATGGTTGGAGCAATAAACCATTTGGAATGGATAAGACTTATGAAGGAAATCCAATTAGACTGGTAGAAGATGAAGAACAGAATATTCGTACATTTGAAAAAGGTGTATGGTCTCATGCTACTGCAAATATTTACTACGACTTGGAAAACAAAGGTTATAAAGAGTTTGAAACGTACGTGGGGGTAGATGCAGCACAGCTTGGAAAACCTGGCTCAGTAACATTTAAAGTGTTTATAGATGAGCAAGAAGTATTTACTTCAACAAAAGAGATGGTTCCAGAAGATATTATGCAACATGTTAAAGTTACGATTCCAGAGGGAGCAAAAGAGCTTCATTTGCAGGCATTGATGGGAGCAAGTGATAGCAACGACCACGCTGACTGGGCGGATGCAAAATTTGTCACAGCATTTGATGGAGGAGAAGAGCCGAGCGTACCAGTAGAGAGTGTAGCAGTGACAGCTGACAAGAAAGAGTTAAAAGTTGGCGAGACAGCACAGGCAACAGCGATCGTAACACCAGATAATGCAACAAACAAAGAGGTAACATGGTCTGTATCAGATAAAGAGGTAATTTCTGTGGATAACACTGGAAAAGTAACAGCAAAAGCAAAAGGAACAGCAGAAGTTATTGCAACAGCCGCAAATGGCGTAAGCGGGAAAGTGGTAATCACAGTGACAGAAAAGGATACGCCGGTAGAGCCAGATGTAGAAGTAGAAAGTATCGAAGTGACAGCAGCAGACACAGAGCTGAAGGTTGGAGATACAACAAAAGTAACAGCACAAGTGTTACCGGACAATGCAACAAATAAAGATGTGACATGGTCTGTATCGGATAAGAACGTGCTTTCAGTGAGCGAAGATGGAACAGTAACAGCGAAAGCAAAAGGAACAGCAGAAGTTATTGCAACAGCTGAAAATGGCGTGAGCGGGAAAGTTACAATTGAAGTAACAGAAAAAGATATTCCAGTAGAACCGGACAAAGCTGACAAATCAGATTTACAAGAATTGGTAGATAAATACAGCGAACTGAAAGAGAAAGATTATACAGCAGATAGCTGGAAAGGCTACCAGGAAGCAATGGATACAGCAAAAAAAGTGCTGGCAGATGAGGATGCAACTCAGGAAGAAGTAGATGCAGCAAGCACAGTGTTGAAAAATGCGGTTGATAAGCTGGTAAAAGTGGATGAACAAAAGAAACCAGAACAAAAACCATCTGATTCAAATAAAGATAAGAATCAGGAAAAACCGGTTAAAACAGGGGATACAATGACAGTATTACCAGTTGCGGTTCTTATGGCAGCATGTGTAGCGGTAGTTGCAGTATTTGTGCGTAAGAGACGAGAGGGGCGTTCATAAGAAAATAGAACGAGAGGTTTAAGACCTCTCGTTTTTTAATGTCAGCAACACGGAAAATTGTGTCGCTGTTTTTTCAATCGTTGTTGTACCACCCATTAGCTGCATCATTTTTACAGTGCTCTTCAATCCGATCTGATTGCTTTCTATGGCAGAGAAATCTTTTTTGACAGTGTTTGTAAGCTTGATGGTAATGGAATGTAGTGCTTGTGTGACTGTGACGGTTATCCTATCCTGCTTATCTCCGTATTTGATAATGTTGGAGAATAGATTTGAAAAAATGCGTTTCAGCATCGTTACATCACAGAGAAAAAAGAACGTACTCTCAGGAAAGGCAAGTTCTGTCTGAAAACCAACCAATTTCAGAAATTCACAGTGCTCCATCAAAATCTGTCTTAACAGAGCGTAATTTTGAGAGTGCAGTTCCGGTGTCTCAGTGGGATCAAATACGAGCGCATACTCAAACATACGATCTGTCATTTCTTTGATGTCCGCTGTCTTTTGCAGACAACGGTTTAAATATTCCTCTTGCTTATCAGGGCGTTTTTGCTGCTTTAAAATTTCCAAATATCCATTCAAAATGGTGAGCGGTGTGCGAAGGTCATGTGACATCGCGGTAATTAAGTCCTGATTGGCTTTGCGGCTCTCCTGCTCGGACTGTATATTTTCGTCAAAGGCGATGCGGAGATGATCAAGTTCATGGGAGAGGATTCCGATTTCATTTTTTTGGTAGTCTGGAAAAGGATGTGACAGATCGCCACCTGCCATCACGAGCACATCGTCTTTTAAGCGAATGATCTGTTTCATTTTCCGGCTGACAAAAAAAAGTACAAGAAAAAGGAAGAATCCGATACAGACTACGAGAAGCACCATACAGTATGGGTAGAGAAAGAAGGAACTGTGGTAAAAAGTAATATGTACCTGCGCCATTCCGTTTTTAAATTGAATCGGAAAGCTGATTGGGGTTTCGCCCTCTCCACCGGTCAAAGCATAGCCGAAGTCAAAAAAACTCCGAAACGCATGTTTTTCCATGGAAATCGGAGTTTTTCCGCACAGAAAAATTCCATCTTCCAAGCCGTAAAGATAAATACCTGTATAGTCGTCCACGAGATCGAAGAAAGGCTGCATTTTTTCGATCGTTTCCTTGTCATCTTCTGAGTCTGGGATGTCATATTTGAGTGCCTCCTCATACAGCGTTCCCCAAAAGGAATCGTCGTTTAGCTGCGGGTAAAAGTTGAATTTGTCGTTCAGATAACCGAAGGTCTCATAGCGTTTTCCCCATAAGAACGAAAAAAGGAGATAGCAGAGTGCTCCGGCGAGTAGTATGACAATTGCAAACTGCGTGCGTATTTTACAGTTCTGAAATTTCTTAATCACATCGATACCCCTTTCCCCAGACCGTTCTGACGATAGTTGGATGATTCGGATCCATTTCCACTTTTCGTCTCAGATTCCGAATATGCACCGTTACGGTGTTGTTTGCGCCATAATAGTAAGGCTCGTCCCAAACAGCCTCATAGAGCCGTTCTGCAGAAAAAAGTTGTTTCCGGTTTTTCACGAGAAGGAGTAACATTCGGTACTCTGTGTCAGTCAGGTCGAGCGGCTTCCCGTCTGATAAGACTTCTTCTTTCTCTTCGTCAATGGTAAGATGACGGTATTGAAAGGTTGTTTGTGGAGGTAGTGCTTCTTTTTTTCCCTTGTAAATGTGATAGCGGCGGATGAGCGCTTTGACACGGCTGATCAGCTCACTGTAGGAAAATGGTTTGGCGAGATAGTCATCACCTCCGCTTGAAAATCCAAGTGTCTTGTCGCTGTCCTTTGTTTTGGCGCTCAGAAATAGAATTGGGGCATTTGTTATTTTACGGATTTCCAGACAGGTCTGATATCCGTTAAGTCCAGGCATCATAATATCTAAAATGATGAGGTCGAAACAAGTTGTCTGTAAGAGGTCGAGTGCGGTTTTTCCGTCTTTTGCTTCTTCTGTTAAAAAGCCCTCACCGGACAGCAGAATCTGTATGATTTCTCGAATCTCCGGGTTGTCGTCGACGATCAAAATGTGTGCATTATCCATGGTGTTTCCTCCGTGTTTTGTCTTCTATGCTTATTATAGCGAAAAAATGACAAAAATCAGAGAGACTTAAGAAATCTTAAGAATTAGTTGCGTAGTTCCTTAAGATTTTATCTGTAAAATAGACGTGAGGTGAGAAAAATGAATAAAATTAGTATTGTGATACCTTGCTTTAACGAGGAGGAGGCTCTGCCGGTATATTATGAGGAGATGAGCCGTATTATGAAACAGATGCAAGGAGTAGACTTTGAATTGCTGTTTGTGGATGATGGATCTTCGGATCGGACACTTGGGATTATGAAAAGTCTGCATGAGAGGGATGAGCGCTGCAAATATTTATCGTTTTCAAGAAATTTTGGAAAAGAGGCGGCGATTTATGCGGGACTTAGCAATGCAGAGGGGAATTATGTGGCAATTATGGATGTGGATTTACAGGATCCGCCGAGTCTGCTGCCCGAGCTGTATCGAACTCTTATTGAAGAGCCGTACGACAGTGTGGCGACAAAGCGGTCTACACGGACAGGGGAGCCAAAAATCCGTTCCTTTTTATCCAATCGTTTTTATAAATTTATCAATAAGATTTCCAAGACAGAGATTGTAAGCGGAGCCAGAGATTATCGATTGATGAAACGAAAAATGGTAGATGCGATTTTGGAGATGAGCGAATATAACCGATTCTCGAAGGGCATCTTTGAGTGGGTCGGATTCCGCACAAAATGGATGGAGTTTGAGAATGTAGAACGGTCAGCAGGAGAGACAAAGTGGTCGCTGCGCAAATTATTTTTCTATTCGTTGGAAGGGATTACAGGGTTTTCGGTTGCCCCGCTTTCCTTGGCGTCCGTTGTCGGAATTTTGTTCTGTATCCTTTCTTTTTTGATAATTGTGTTTATTATTGTGCGCACGATCGTGTGGGGGGATCCGGTAGCAGGCTGGCCTTCACTTGTGTGTATCATTTTTATGGTGAGCGGAGTACAACTGCTTTGTACCGGAATTGTTGGGCAGTACTTGTCTAAGACATATTTGGAGACGAAGCATCGTCCGATTTACATATTGAAAGATTCCAGCGAGGAGAACCAATATGAACAGGCAGAAGTTTAAACAAACGATTCCGTATCTGCTACTGGGAATGTTCACACTGTTTTTTTGCTGGTTTTTTTGCGGAAGATATGGTGTATTTGGCTCGAAGGTAGACTGGATCAGTCAGCACAGCGTACTGCCGGATTATTTCCGGCAGCAGTTTTATAATACAGGACAGCTATTTCCGGAGTTTGCAGCAAATATCGGAGGAGGGCAAAATATTTATAACTTTGCCTATTATGGGTTGTATAGCCCTGTTGTTTTGATCTCGTATTTTCTGCCTTTTGTAAAAATGAGCGATTATATGATGGCTGCAGGCGTTATAAGTCTTTTAGCAGCTGTCTTATTGTTTTATAAATGGCTTTTGCGAAGAGGGATTACGAGCAGGCTTAGTTTTCTGACGGCGTTGCTTTTTTTATTGTCCGGACCGATGATCTACCATTCTTATAATCAGATTATGTTTGTCAATTATATGCCGTTTTTGTGTCTGGCATTTTTAGGTGTAGATCGGTATTTTGAGAAACAGAAAGCAGGACTCTACACGATAAGTGTATTTCTTATGATTCTGACAAGTTTCTACTTTAGCATAGGTGGAATGTTTGCGCTTGTATTGTATGTTATTTATCGGTATACCGAGGGCAAAGAGAAACTTGGAGAAAATATAAAGATTTTAGGGTTTGTGTCAGATGGATTTCGCTTCCTTTTACCGATGCTGACGGCAGTTTTGATGAGTGCCGTACTTCTTGTGCCGACGGCGATGGCGCTTGCGGGAGGACGAGAAGGAGGACATAAGACGGCACTGTCTGCGCTTTTGATTCCGGAAATTCCGATTTTCCGGGTTGTATATACGCCGTACGGTATCGGATTGACAACACTTGCGATCACGGTCCTGATTCCCGGATTGACATATCGGAAGCTATATGAGAAATTTTTGCACATTGCCTGTATCGTTATTTTGGCAGTACCTTTGTTTGCCTATTTGCTTAATGGAGGACTTTATATTCGGGATAAAGTGATGATTCCATTTTTGCCGTTTTTATGTTATCTGATTGCAACTTATTTGGAAAAGCAAAAACGGCGTGAAATCTCTTTTTGGGCAGGAGCCTTGCCGTTTTTACTGACAATTGTGTTGGTGTATATGGGACGTGAACAAGGAAAATATTCAGAATATCTGGGCTGGGTGCTGGTGGATGCGCTGGTGATGCTTGTCTGCTATCTTATTTTTTATTGGAAGAAATTCGATTGGGTTCTCATCGTTGTTCCAATTGGCTTTTTGGCGCTGTATGGAGTGGTGCTGCACAAAAGTGCCGACAAGATGATCAAACCGGCATTTTACGAAGAGGTGACAAATAAGCAGATTCGAACTGAGATTGAAGAGTTAACAGAAAAAGAGAACGGATTTTACCGAATGGAGCAAAGCGGCACGACAAGTGAAAATGCCGCAAATTTGAACCGTATTTGGAATATGCAGCAGTATGTATCATCGATTTATTCGTCTTCCTACAATCCGGCGTACCAGAAATTTCGAACCGAAACATTTCTGGTGGAACAGCCATTTCGAAATGTATTGATGCAGTCTGTGACAGAAAACCCGATTTATCAGAAATTGATGGGGATAAAATACATTCTTTCTGAACAAGAAATCACAGGGTATCAACAGGAGAAGAAAGTCGGAGATGTGACAGTCTATAAAAATGAAGAAGTTCTTCCGATTGCGTATGTGACAAATCAGATGATTTCGGAAAAAGCGTATGAAGATTTGGAATTTCCGTACAGTCAGCTCGCTTTTTTGCGATTTGCTGTAGGAAAATCAGTAAATGATACAGTGAATCCGAAAGAGGTGTTGAACAGTCAGGTGAAAGAGACTGGGGCAGAGATTCCGATGGAAGATACGAAGGCGATTGAAAAGATAGAAGATGGATACCATATTAAGTCAAAAAAAATTCAGAATGTGAAATTAAAAATCAGTGAGGAGGCACAGAAGGAAGAGATTCTGTTTGTGCAGTTTGAACTAAAAAATTACAAGACATCCAAGGATGTTTCTGTGTGGCTTGCAGGTGTGAAAAATAAACTAAGCGCAGGATCGCATATTTACTATAATGGCAACACAACCTTTACTTATGCGGTAAACCTAAAGGCGGGACAAACGGAAGTGAATCTGGGACTAGGAGCAGGAAACTATGAAATCCGAAACCTTCGATGCTATATCGGAAATACTGACGAATCCTTAAAGACGCTGTGCCAAAGCGAATTTAGGGTGGACAAAGCACAGACAAAAGGAAACCGAATTGTAGGAAGTGTGGACGGCGTGAAAGATGGGTATCTGATTACATCGATTCCATATGATGAGCACTTTGAAGTGAAGATAGATGGAAAAGACGTGAAGTATGAAAAAGTCAATACGGCATTTTTAGGAGTAAAGATGCCGGTCGGAACACATGAGGTAGAGATTGTGTATCATGCACCGGGATTGAAGATGGGAAAAGTATTGTCTGTGACGGGCTTGCTGCTCTTGGCTGGAATGATGCTTTGGAACAAGAAAAAGGCGTATAAGCCCCTTGACAAATATCATTTTATGGGGTAGTATTTCCTCAGAATAAGAAACGGCGAAGAAAAGAAAAAGTAATAATTGAGACGCCATACAGAAAGCTGCCGGTTGATGAGAGGCGCATGGAAAGTCGATTATGAATACATCTTGGAGCTTTGCACCGAACAGTGACATAATTCTAAGTAGGCTGCAACGGGATGGCACACGTTATCGTGCCTGAGTATTGATAGATACTTGCAGAGGCGTTTGCTGTGAAGTGAATGCGAATGAAGGTGGTACCGCGGGATTACACTCGCCCTTTATGTTAGATAAGGGGCGGGGTTTTTTAATTATAGAAAATTATATGTCATGCAATAAAACGCTCCGAAAAGTAATAAAACCGACAGACAAGAAGGAGAATGAAAAATGAAGATTTATGATGAATTGAAAGCAAGAGGATTGATTGCGCAGGTAACAGACGAAGAGCTGATCAGCAACGTGATTAAGGAAGGAAAGGCAACATTTTACATCGGATTTGCCCCGACAGCAGACAGTCTTCATGTGGGACATTTTATGGCACTGTGCCTGATGAAACGTCTTCAGATGGCAGGGAATAAACCAATCGCATTGATCGGGGGAGGAACAGGATACATCGGAGATCCATCTGGAAGAACAGATATGCGATCTATGATGACCCCGGAGCAGATTCAGCACAACTGCGACTGCTTTAAAGAGCAGATGAGCAAATTCATTGATTTCTCAGAAGGAAAAGCAATGATGGTAAACAATGCAGACTGGCTTTTGGATCTGAACTACATTGAATTGCTTCGCGAAGTAGGGGCGCACTTTAGCGTGAACCGTATGCTGACAGCAGAGTGCTACAAACAGAGAATGGAAAAAGGACTGAGCTTCTTAGAGTTTAACTACATGATCATGCAGGCGTATGATTTCTACGCATTGTACCAGAAATACGGATGTAATCTTCAGTTCGGTGGAGATGACCAGTGGAGCAATATGCTGGCAGGTACAGAATTGATCCGCCGTAAGCTTGGAAAAGATGCAAGTGCGATGACAATCACATTACTTTTGAACTCTGAAGGAAAGAAAATGGGAAAAACACAGTCCGGTGCGGTATGGCTTGATCCAAACAAGACTTCTCCGTTTGACTTCTATCAGTACTGGAGAAATGTGGCAGATGCAGATGTTCTGAAATGTATCCGTATGCTGACATTCCTTCCGTTGGAAGAGATTGACAAGATGGATTCATGGGAAGGTGCACAGCTTAACACCGCCAAAGAAATCCTTGCATTTGAACTGACAAAGCTGGTACATGGAGAAGAGGAAGCAAATAAGGCACAGGAGAGTGCAAGAGCATTGTTCAGCCAGGGAAATGCAGCACAGATGCCTCCAGCTGAGCTGACAGAAGAAAATTTTGAAGGAAATGAGATTGATATTCTGACACTGCTCTTAAAGAGTGGTCTGGTTCCATCTAAATCTGAGGCGAGACGTGCGGTACAGCAGGGTGGAGTTGCAGCAGACGGAGAGAAAGTTGCAGACATTCATGCGGTATTTACAAAAGATGCACTGTCAGGAGAGGGTATCGTTCTGAAAAAAGGTAAGAAAAACTTCAGGAAGGTAGTTGTAAAATAAAAAAATCTCATATAGAGAGTATTCGGAACAAACATTCCCGGATGTAATTGAAGTATTTTATTTATAATAGAACGTAAACATGATCTGTTTTCAGATAGAGGATTGTCTGAGAGCAGATCATGTTTTTGTATAATCAGGCAGGTTCCTCTGTCAGCATCATCCCGTCATCCAACACAAACTGACGGAATTTCTGTACTACAGGCGGTATAAATACGCAGTCATTATGCACCATAAAGAATGCCCGCTCATAATTTGGAGAGCGGATCTGAAGAATGTTGACGTTCAGTTTCTGTAAAATATCCATATAAGGTACAACAGCGATACCGAATCCCTGTGCGACCAGACCTGCAATGACCTGATCTTCTTCGGTCTCATAGGCTATTTTAGGAGAGGCGCCTGTCCTGGCAAACATCTGGTCAATGACATTTCGGATACCGGCGCTCTTTTCAAAGAAGATCTGCGGATAAGGAATGGTCTCAACAAGATCCACGCTGTCCTTAGCAGACAGTGGATGAGACTGCGGTGTGATCAGGATCAGATTCTGCTTCTGTATCGGAACCGCTGTAAATTTGTGTTCTTCAGACGGCTGAGG
>OGCV01000448.1_pt1 | contig 17176 bp, 9 predicted proteins | sample 1570201 | NCBI WGS metagenome assembly OGCV01 (sample SAMEA2582162, study PRJEB24529) | metagenome
TCATAGTATTATACGTAAATACAGTGATATAAAGGGAGTATGCTATAATACCACTCATTTCATAATTGAGATGAAACAGGAATACGTGATCTATTTGCCTTTATCGATCGATGCTAAATTCCGTATTTTAACTAAACAGAAAACCTATTACTCGTAATATAACCTTATTTCAATATGCCTGAACTTATTACCATAGAAGAGGCCGCCCGTATCACGGGTTTCCCCAGCGAAGATATCCAATATTGGGCCAAAAGCCATAAAATAACCTCTTACTCCGTGACGAAAGACAGTCGCCTCGTGGATCTGGCCAACCTGCGTGAATTCATCTCCCATATCGAACATCTGGGAATACAGAAACTATACCTGCAACTGATCATCGAAGACAAGAAAGAAGAGGCCGACGAGATCATCGCCCAACACGATGATTTCCTGTTCTGCCTTCGATCCCTTAAAAACATCTCTCCCCTCCTTAAACAAATTACCGCCGAACTAGCTACATTCATACACGACAAACAAGATCGATACATATTCACGGAAATAACCTCGGGCACCAAAATGCAGGATGTAGCCAAACGTTGCGATATATCCTACGACAGATTGTGCTACCGGTACAAAAAGATAGTACTCCGATTACAAGAGAGCACCGGATTTCTGGCTGAATATAAGAAAACAATCAAATATCAGGATCTGGAGATAGAACGTTTACGGCTCGAGAACAGGAATATGGAATACGAGTTGAAAAGCCTGTACAAAAAGGCACTTGAAAGCGGTTTGTATATCGAATCTCCCCGATCACTCGTCTCCATCCCCCAAAGTGCCGCCAAACGGATATGCCAACCCATCACTAACCTCACCTTGTCTCCCTATATCCGCAAGTGCCTCGCGAAGCTGGAAATAGAAACCATAGAAGATCTGTTACGCTACGCGAAGAAAAAAGGCCTCGACTCATTATTGGATATGCCGGGCTTCGGTACCCTTGGTTTGGATCAGTTGAAGTTCCAGTTGGAGAAGCACAAGATCCTAAATAAAGCGGGGCAATCCGAGCTCTATCAATATATCATAAATGATCCGGATTATTAAAAACACCTGTTCCATCTACCGATCATCTTACGAGATGTAAAAATTATTCCCCAAAAAGAAGTACTTTTGTAATCTCTATTTAGTTAGCAAACAGAAGGTATGAAGATTGGTTCAATAGATTTAGGGGAGTGTCCGGTATTCTTGGCGCCTATGGAGGACGTGACAGATATCTCGTTTCGTTTGATGTGCAAACGCTTCGGAGCGGACATGGTATATACGGAGTTCGTATCGAGCGACGCATTGATCCGCAGTGTGAACAAAACACAGCAAAAACTAAATGTCTCCGATGATGAGCGTCCGGTCGCTATCCAGATTTACGGTAAGGACGTAGCCTCGATGGTAGAGGCCGCACGTATTTGCGAGGAAGCTCGTCCGGATATTTTAGATATAAACTTTGGTTGCCCCGTAAAAAAAGTAGCGGGCAAGGGAGCCGGGGCCGGCATGCTACGCAATATCCCGTTGATGCTGGAGATCACGAGAGAGGTGGTGAAAGCCGTGAACATCCCCGTCACCGTGAAAACCCGTTTGGGATGGGATGCCGACAACCGCGTTATCGTGGATCTGGCCGAGCAACTACAGGATTGCGGTATCACCGCCCTCTCCATCCACGGACGTACACGGGCGCAAATGTACACGGGCGAGGCGGATTGGACCTTGATCGGTGCCGTAAAAAATAACCCTCGCATGCAAATCCCTATCATCGGGAATGGCGACGTGACTTCCGCCGAGATATGCAAGCAGCGTTTCGAGGACTATGGCGTAGACGCCGTAATGATCGGTAGGGCTAGCATAGGCCGCCCTTGGATCTTCCGGGAGGTAAAACACTATCTTACGACCGGGGAATTATTGCCACAAGAGCCTTTCTCTTGGTATCTGGATATCCTAAAAAAACAAGTGGAGCAAAGCGTGGAACGATTGGACGAACGTAGGGGAATCTTACATATTCGCCGTCATCTGGCAGCTACTCCACTCTTCAAAGGTATTACCGATTTCAAGCAAACACGGATCGCCATGCTACGTGCGGAGACTGTTAACGAATTATTCGAAATTATGAATAATATTCCTAAAAAGTGCGGAATTTCTGAATAACAAGCTTGATATATATCAAATTGAAACCTATTTGCGATATTTTTACAATAAAATGTTACAAATACTATTGACGCATATTATAAAACCCCTTATATTTGCATCGAGTTTTTTTCATAGTATTTTAGATCTAAGGTTAACAAGTCTTTGCAAGGGGGGAATCGTGAGATTGTTTCATTGAGGAGCAAAAAAAGCCGCATCCATATTGGGACTAGCGGCTTTTTTGTTTTTCCAGACTCTATATCCTAAACCAAGAAACTTATCGTATCTTTGTCAATAGGTCACATTAAATACTTGGTACTATGAACCAGACTATTTATCCCATCGGTATACAGAACTTCGAGAAGATTCGATCAAGGATTATGATTCTCGCTTTGGTATCTATAAACTAGGATTTCCCAATTTAGAGGTAGAAGAAGGCTTTGTCAAATACCTGCTTCCTTTCTACACCAGTGTTAGCGCCCCTAAGACTCCTTTCGAAATCAGGCGTTTTGTCCGGGAGGTGGAATAAAAAAGCCTATGTTTTCGCACACACGCTATACATTATTCGAAATAAACCCTTACATTTGCGAAAAACATAATACTATACCACCATGAGTAAGAAAGTCATAACTTTCGGAGAGATCATGCTTAGGCTGGCTACTCCGGACTATTTACGCTTTTGCCAAGCCAATCAGTTCAACGCTACTTTTGGCGGAGGGGAAGCGAATGTCGCTGCCTCACTCGCCAACTATGGCATAGAGACTGAGTTTGTAACCCGTTTACCCAAAAATGACATCGCCCGTGCCTGCGTTATGGAATTACGCAAACAGGGTATCGGAACTTCCAAGATCATTTACGGAGGGGAACGGTTAGGCATTTATTTTCTGGAGACCGGAGCGGTCGCTCGTGCCAGCAAGGTGGTATATGACCGGGCTCATTCTTCCATCGCCGAGATCCGACCGGGGATGATCGATTGGGACGCAGTATTCAAGGATGCCTCTTGGTTTCACTGGACAGGTATCACGCCAGCCATATCCGAAGGTGCCGCCAACGTATGCTTGGAAGCGATACAGGCGGCAAACCGATTGGGCATCACGGTATCCTGCGACCTCAACTACCGGAAAAATCTCTGGAAATACGGTAAGACAGCCCATGAGGTCATGCCGGAACTAGTAGCCGGATGCGATATCATCCTAGGAAACGAGGAAGATGCCGAGAAAGTCTTCGGTATCAAGCCCGAAGGTTTCGACGCCGCCGCCACGGAAGGCGAGGTACACGCCGCCTCTTTCCAGTCGGTATGTACCCAATTAATGGCTCGCTTCCCACGTGCCCGGAAAGTTATCATCACGCTAAGAGGCTCCATCAATGCCAATCATAACACATGGGGCGGAGTGCTATACGCCGACAACCGGTTGTACGAATCCCGCCGGTATGACATCACCCATATCGTAGATCGTGTAGGTGGAGGCGATTCTTTTATGGGAGGCCTTATTTACGGTTTGCTCTCCTACCCCGGTGACGATCAGAAAGCCTTGGACTTCGCGGTAGCGGCTTCTTGCCTAAAGCACACAATTTACGGAGACTTCAACCAAGTAACCGTAGAGGAAGTAGAAAAACTCATGTCCGGCGACACCTCCGGCCGTGTCTCCCGCTAATTTTCAATTCTCAACTTTCAATTTTTAATTCCCAACATGGCTCGATTCAATAAAATACAAACATTACAGGCTATCATCCAAACCGGAATGGTGCCCGTCTATTATAATAAAGAGGTAGAGATCGCTAAACAAGTTGTAAAAGCCTGTTATGAGGGAGGCGTCAGAGCCTTCGAGTTTACTAACCGGGGAGATTTCGCCCACGAGGTATTTGGCGAGCTGGTTAAATACGCCGCCAAGGAATGCCCGGAATTAGTATTGGGCGTAGGTTCTATCGTAGACCCGGCCACAGCCGCCTTATTCATACAGCTAGGGGCAAACTTCGTAGTCGGCCCGTTGTTCAACCCGGAGATAGCGAAGATATGTAACCGTCGTCTCATCCCTTATACGCCCGGCTGCGGTTCCGTATCCGAGATCGGCTTTGCCCAAGAAGTTGGTTGCGACCTTTGCAAGATATTCCCCGCCGGAAATGTAGGAGGTCCCTCATTTGTCAAGAACATAAACGCCCCTATGCCATGGACCCTAATCATGGCTACCGGTGCCGTGGAGCCGACAGAGGAGAATCTATCCGCTTGGTTCAAGGCCGGCGTGACCTGCGTAGGAATGGGATCCAAACTCTTCCCCAAAGAAGCGATAGCGGGAAACGATTGGCAATCCATTACAGATTTATGCCGCAACGCCTTATCTATCATTCAAAAGTATCGCCAAGTATGAAAAACTTTTTAGATCAAGATTTCTTGCTCCAAACCGACACGGCCCGTGAGTTATATCACGAGCATGCGGCGAAGATGCCCATCATTGATTACCATTGCCACCTAGATCCCCGGCAAATAGCGGAGAATCATCAATTCGAGGATCTTACGGAGATATGGCTTGGCGGAGACCATTACAAATGGCGGGCGATGAGAGCAAATGGTATCCCCGAGGAATACATCACCGGAGATAAGCCCTCTTACGAGAAATTCCTTAAATGGGCAGAGACGATGCCTTACACGATGCGAAACCCGCTTTATCATTGGACACATCTGGAACTTAGCCGTATATTCGGAATCCATAAAGTCTTGAATCCGGCTTCCGCCAAGGAAATCTACACAACTTGTACGGATAAACTACGTACCCCCGAGTATCGTGCGCAAGCCATCATGAAACGGATGAACGTAGAGATCGTTTGTACGACCGACGATCCTATAGATTCCTTGAAATACCATCAAAAAATACGTTCAAACGGATGCCACACTCGTGTATATCCGGCATGGCGACCGGACAAGGTACTCGCTATCGATAATATCAAGGCGCTAAATGACTATTTGTCCAAGCTGGAGGCCGCCGCCGATAAGACCATCCTCACCTACAAGCATTTATTGGAGGCTTTACAAAAACGACATGATTTCTTCGCCGCCCAAGGGTGCCGGTTATCGGACCACGGGTTGGATACTTTCTATGCCGAACCTTATACCGAGCAGGAGATTGAGGTGATCTTCCTCAAGGCTCGTATGGGTAAATCGCTCACGGAGCAGGAAGTTCGCAAATACCGTTCGGCATTGCTATACGAATTGGCGGTGATGGATGCCCGGAGTGGATGGGTACAACAATTCCATATCGGCGCAAATCGGAATAATAACAAACGGATGTTCAAGTTATTAGGAGCAGACACAGGTTTCGACGCTATCGATGATCAGCCGGTAGCTGTTTCCATGAACCGCTTTTTCAGCCGTTTAGATCAAGAAGGGCTGTTAGCGAAAACGATCGTTTACAACCTGAATCCCCGCGACACTGAGTTGATGGTAGCCAATGCCTACAATTTCAACGACGGCAGTGTACCCGGGAAGATGCAATATGGAGCGGCTTGGTGGTTCCTCGATCAGATCAAAGGCATGGAAGATCAATTAAATGCGCTTTCCAGCCTCGGGCTTTTAAGCCGTTTCGTCGGTATGCTGACAGATTCCCGTAGCTTCCTGTCATATCCCCGTCATGAGTATTTCCGCCGGATCCTTTGTAATATGCTAGGCAATGAGATAGAGAAAGGCTTATTGCCCGCCTCCGAGTTTTCCTTCATTGGACAGATGGTGGAGGACATCAGTTACAACAACGCTAAACGATACTTTGATTTCTGATTACTGCAACCCGCATTGCAATGTTACTGCACGCCTGTCGCAGTAACACTGCACGTGCGTTGCAGTAAGGCTGCAACAGCTTTGCAACATTTTATTCACAAACACTTCATAAGACCTTCCACTATACTCGCACATATTACGCCTACTTTTGCGGCAGATTTAGATAAACACTAAAATACGCAAACATGAAACAACGGCTTTATGATTTCATCCCTGTCAAGCATCTATGCGTAGGGATGTCTTTATGTGGCATAGTGGCAGGTACCCAAACCGCTCAAGCTTCTCCCGTCTTTGGGCAATCATCGGGCTTAGAACTTCCGAGTCCCAGCATCTACCAACAAAGTACGAAACAGATTTCCGGTATCGTCAAAGACCAGGCGGGGATTCCTGTAATTGGCGCGAACGTGATCGTAAAAGGGACGACAAACGGAGTAATCACCGGGCTCGATGGAGATTTCCTACTGGAAGTTCCGGAAAACGCTATCTTAGAGATCAGTTATATCGGTTATATGACGCAAAGTATCCCGATAAACGGGAAAACGACCTTCAACATCATCCTAGAAGAAGATACGCAGAAATTGGATGAGGTAGTCGTACTCGGTTATGGAGCGGGGCAACGCAAACAAGATCTCTCCGCTTCCGTGGGCGTGCTGAACAACACGGAAGACTTGGTGGCCCGTCCGGTTACCTCTACCGAAAGTATGTTGCAAGGGCAGTTAGCGGGTGTTACCGTACAAGCGAACGGTGGAGACCCAACGGCTACACCCTCAATCGTGATCCGTGGACAGGGCTCACAGAATGGCGATAACGTATTATGGGTTGTTGACGGTGTTCCCGGCGCACCCATCGCCTCTATGAATGATATCGAGACGATTGTCGTCTTAAAAGATGCTGCCTCTGCCGCTATCTATGGAGCGCAATCCGGAGCCGGCGGTGTTATCTTGGTAACCACCAAGAAGGCGAAAGAGGGCAAGACCTCGTTGAGCTATGACGCGACTTTCGGTGTTCGTAAAGCTAGCAACGTAATCGAGCCGTTAAATGCGGAAGAGCAACTCGAGATGCGAAAACTATCTTACGCAAACGCGGGGCTTACATTGCCGACCGGTTGGGACTTGACCAAGAACCCATGGGTAGGTACCACACGTACCAACTGGATGGACGAGATCTTCCGCACCGCTTTCTACCAACGCCATAACGTAGCCTTGAATGTTGGTTCCGAGAATGCCTCCAACCGTGTTTCATTTGCGTACGATACCGATGAAGGTGTATTGATCAATATTTTCAACAAGACCCTTTCACTTCGTTACAACGGTAAATTCAAATTGAATAAATGGGTGACCATCACCGAAGACGTGGTTTGGAAGAACAACGAAAGCCGTTCAAAAGATACCGACAGTGGTTATACGGGAGTTGTCGCAGCGGCTATGTATATGCCTGCCAGCGCTACGGTTTACAATCCGCTGGATGGTACTTACGGTGGAACAACGACCGAAGACCCGGATTACATCGCCAAATATGGCTCCAACTTCGCGGATATCCACGGAGACGCTGTCAATCCGGTTCGCTTGCTGGAGGCGGAAAACCGCTATGACCGAACCAGTGACATCTGGAGTACGACCAGTCTGGAACTAGCGAATATCGTTACCGGCTTAAAGTTCACGAGCCGTTTCACTTACAACCTGAAGAATAATCTATATAAGAACTTCAGTCCGATCCGTGACGAGGTGGGAAAACCCTCCTTGACAAATAATCTGGATGAAACGACTTACCGTGCAGACGCATGGAAAACGGAAAACACATTGACTTACGACAATACGTTTAATGACATGCACACCCTGGGTGTCTTACTATCCACTACGGCCGATCATTACAGCAAGCGAGGGCTAGAGGTTAATGGAAAAGATTTATCTGACGAATCCGATTATTTACAATATCTATCCTATGCGAATTCTGTTTCCGCTACCGATTATTTGACCGGTCCTGACGCAAACGTATCCTTGATCGCCCGTCTGGCTTATTCCTTCAACGATCGTTACTTCGTTACAGCCTCTTGGCGTCGTGATTACGCAGGCCGTCTACCTAAAGATAATAACTATGGCGACTTCCCTGCCGTAACAGCCGGATGGAAAATCTCTAATGAATCTTTCTTCCCGAAAAGCGAGACACTGAATTTATTGAAGATCCGTGCTTCTTGGGGACGTGTCGGTAATCTAGGATCTATCGGTTACAATTACAAATCAGCTTTATTAGGTAAGAATTATTGGTCGGAGCAGGCACAGTACGGCGTAGAATCGAACAAGATTTGGGGAAACTTCGTCTATAACTCTACCGCATTAAATCCCAACTTAACATGGGAAACTTCCGAGCAATGGGACTTAGGCCTAGATGTGAACATGTTCGACAATCGCTTGAGCATGGCATTCGACTATTTCGACAAACGCACGTTCAACTTGATCCAGTCGCAAACGATGAACTGGCCGGGAACGATCGGTATCGATGCCATGTTAGTCAATCAAGGTGAAGTCCGCAACCGAGGTTTCGAGGCACAAATCAATTGGAACCAACAAGTAAATAAAGATTGGTCGTACTTCGTTTCCGGAAACTTCTCTTATCTAAAGAACTGGGTTTCTGATATTGGGGTAAAGAACGCAGACGGAACCCCGGGCGTTTGGACAGGTATCACCAAAAATGATGCATATTTCGATGGAAGTTATCGTAACCTTCCATATATGTATCAAACAGCCGAAGGAGAACCGCTGGCCTCTTTCTATCTGATCAAGACTGACGGCATTTTTCAAAGCGACGCAGAGGCAGCCGCTTATGTAAACAAAGACGGAAAACGAATCCAACCGGACGCTGTAGCCGGCGATTTGAAATTCGTCGATGCCAATGGTGATGGAGTTATCAATGATGAAGACCGTCAATACTGCGGTAGCGCTACACCTAAAACTACATTCTCATTCTCCGGAGGATTCACTTGGAAGAAGCTTTCCGTAAGCGCTATGTTCCAAGGCGTAGGTGGAGCACAAGCTTTATATGTAGGTAAATATATGGCTTTAAGCGATGTAGAAGGAAACTTCAACCGCTCAAAAGAGATCATGAACGCTTGGAGTCCGTCGAATACAGGGTCGAATATTCCACGCTTATCGAAAAACGACCCAAATAGCAACTTTAGCACACCGTCTGATTGGTATCTGGAGAATGCTTCTTACTTACGTTTGAAGAACTTCACCGTATCCTATGACTTGAGTGATGTTATCAGGAAATGCGCTCACCTGCAAGAACGCAACAGCATGATGTCTGTTTACCTTAGCGGTGAGAACCTCTTCACGATCACGAACTACTCAGGAATGGACCCGGAAACCGGCGGTTGGGATGCCTTGAAGTATCCGGTTTCACGCGTATTCTCTGTCGGAGTCAAATTGACATACTAATCGGGTATTTTAAAAGATATTCATATTAACAAAGGATCAAAATGAAAAGATATATTACAGTATTAGCATTATCCGCATTGGTTTGTAGTTCTTGTAGCGACTTCCTCGACGTTCAGCCGGAAGGAAACGCAACTACAACCTCCTATTTCTTGAATGATCAACAGGCCATTGATGCCATTGACGGATTATATGAAAGATTCCATCAAGAGGGTTGTTACGGCCGTGAATTATTCTGGGAACAGGGAGCCGCATGCGACATTGTTTGGGGACGTACACGCGGTTATAACTCTTTGGCGACCTTAGCCTATACTGGTGATGAATCTCCTCTAAGAGATGTATTCAGCCGTATGTATTCTACTATGTCCCGTGCGAATTGGATCATCCAAGAATTAGTGAAGAAAGAAAAGGGAACGACGCTGACCGCCGTCGAGAAACGCAGCTTGGGCGAAGCTTACTTCAGTCGCGGCTGGGCACATTATCTGATCGCTTATCGGTACGGTACGGATAAACAAGGAGTACCTTTCGTACGTTACGAGGACTTCCCCGACGATTACGACAACTCCATACCGCCTCAGCAAGCTACCGTTATGGACAATTATAAACTGATCATCGAAGATATGGACAAGGCAATCGCCTACCTTCCAAACTTCGAATCCTATGACGCCGACAACCGGGGCCGGGCACATCAGGCTGCTGCCGTGGCGTTCAAAGCGAAAACTTATGCTTACTGGGCTACTTGGGATGCTACCCAATGGAACAACGTCATCGAGATGGTCAATCAATTGGAGAACAACTACAATCGAGATCTAGCTCCTACATTCGCGGAACTATTCTCGTCTGACTTGAAAGATTATTGGAATGCCGAATATCTCTGGACTATTCCGAGTATCGGCGGCGCACTACCGGGCGGTACCGAATTCCCGGGCATTATCCTTGAGAACAAAGGATGGGGCAAATATAATGGTTGGGGGCAGATGAAGCCCTCTTACGACATCTACGAAGAAATGGCGAAAGATGGTAAAGGTAATGACCGTTTAGTACGCTCAATCTTGGAATACAACCAAGAGTTCCCGTTCTTCGGCGAGACACGCAAATTCTGGTCTACCTCCGACCTTGAAGCTGGTTTCATGATCAATAAATACATGGACGCTTTCAAATACTCAGACCCTGTAGGTGAAGGAGCCGTGAGTGCTAACGGAGACTGGCCTACGGTCCGTGTCAATTTCCCGATCATCCGTTTCGCAGAAATGTTATTGTTCCGTGCCGAGGCATATTTAATGACAGGTCAAGCCGATAAAGCAACCGCAGATATCAACCGTATCCGCCTACGCTCAAACTTGACACCGCTTACCGGTACCGCCACGATGAAGGATCTATATCACGAACGCCGTTGTGAATTAGCTTTTGAGTTTACAGACCATCTATTCGACTTAAAGCGTTGGAACCGTTCTTCCAATACCGACATAAAGACATTGGCCGATAAAGAGTTGAACGCACATCCACGTATCCGAAGATATGAAGACCGGGCGAATCCGGAATCCGCGTTCACGATTATTGGTTACGAAGATTACACCAACAAAAACGCCTATCAAGCGCATATGATGGTATTCCCGTATCCTAGTGAAGAGATTACTAAATCGAATGGTCAATTGAAGCAGAACGAGGGATATTAACCGGCTCCTTTAAACCGATCAAGGTACGAATAAGATTCATTACGGGCTGTCTCAGAAAATGAAACAGCCCGTGTTATTTTCTACCGGGTAAAAACGCATATCTCAAATAGGTAGTTTACCTTTGCCAATTGTATACTATATATTAAACAAAAAATATACCATGAGATTAATTCAAACTCTTTCTTCTTGCTTGTGTACAGGAATAATAGCCTTATTCACGGCCTGTAGCCAAGCTCCACAATCCCCCATCGATTCCGTGGATCCGTTTATCGGCACGGGATTTCACGGACACACGTATCCCGGGGCCACGGCTCCCTACGGAGCGGTCCAACTAAGCCCGGACACCCGGAAAGGTAATTGGGACGCTTGTTCTGGCTATCATTACAGCGATTCTACCTTAATGGGTTTCTCCCATACCCATTTAAGCGGTACGGGATGTATCGACCTAGGCGATATCCTATTCCGTCCGTCACTCCAGACACCTTTAGCGTTCTCGCACTCGGACGAGAAGGCTTCCCCGGGCTACTACTCGGTGAATCTCAAGGAGGCAGGTGTATTAGCGGAACTTACCACGACCCCGCATGTCGGGATACACCGATATACCTATAAAAAAGAGACAGAGGCTACGTTGGTGGTCGATATGGACCATTTATTGGATAACGAATATATGTACGAGGGCTGGGTGAAGCGAACCGGGGATAACGAGCTTACCGGTATGCGGCGTACCCGGGGCTGGGTAGACAATCAATATGTCTTCTTTGTAGCGCAGTTCTCGCAACCGTTCTCTTCCATGGAACAGCCTTCCGAACGGCAAGCCGTACTTACCTTCGATACGACTACCGGAAAACCCATCGTCTGCAAAGTCGGGGTATCGATCGTAAATGAGGAGAACGCCCGTCTGAACCTTGAGCAAGAGACGGATTCCTATGGCTTTGATTTCGATGCCATCCATCAAGCGACACGCTCCGATTGGGAAAAAGAGCTGGACGTTATCACGGTAGAAGGAGGCACCGAAGCCGAGCGCACGAATTTCTATACGGCGCTATACCATAGCAAGATCATCCCGAATATAGCGAGCGACGTGAACGGACAATACCGCCGTCACGACATGAGCGTAGCGACGATCCCGGCAGGTCGCCGCCAATTCTCCACCTTTTCCACTTGGGACACCTTCCGGGCCTGGCATCCGATGATGACTCTGTTGGATACTACCTTGGTGAATGATATGGTACAGTCTCTCTTGGATATGTACGACGCCAGCGGCGAGCTTCCGTTATGGCCCTTATCGGCAGGCGAGACCGGGACCATGATCGGTTATCACTCCACATCGATTATAGCGGACGCTTATTTAAAAGGTATTCGCGGATATGACGCAGAACACGCTCTCGAAGCGATGAAGATCTCCGCTGAGAAGAATAAGAAAGGAGCGGATTATTATATAAAGGAAGGCTTCATCCCGACGAATATCAAGAAAGAATCGGTTTCCTGCCTATTGGAATTTGCCTACGATGATTGGTGTATCGCACAAATGGCGAAAGCTTTAGGACATATGGATGATTATGAGACCTTCATCAAGCGCTCCCAGAATTTCATCAACGTATTCGACGGTAGTACCCGGTTCTTCCGGGGCAAACGGCAGGATGGGAATTGGGAGACTCCTTTCGATCCATTCGCCATCGGACGTTCCTATACGGAGGCTACGGCCTGGCAATATCGTTTCTTTACCCCGCATGACGTATATGGATTGACCCAGTTGTTCGGATGCTGGGAGGCGTTCATCGCTGATCTGGATAGCTTATTTATGGTTACCTCCGAGGTAGTCGGCGATCTGGTAGACGTTACCGGATTGGTCGGTCAATACGCGCATGGCAACGAGCCTAGCCACCACATGGCTTACCTATATAGCTATGTGGGCCAGCCTTGGAAGACACAGGAATGGACCCGTCGCTTGCTGGACGAGATGTACCAGCCGACTCCCGAGGGGATTATCGGCAACGAGGATTGCGGGCAGATGTCCGCTTGGTACCTGTTGAGCAGCCTTGGTTTCTACTCCGTTTGTCCGGGTAGCAACCAGTTTATCCTGACTACGCCGCTTTTTGACAAAGCGACCGTGAAACTCGGAAACGGAAAGATACTTACGATCACGGCAAACCAACCGGAAAAGAATAAATACATCACGAGCGTATCGCTGAATGGAAAAGAGATTAAGCATTGCTATATCACATACGACCAGTTGATGCAAGGAGGTACACTGGACTTTACGCTCTCGGCGACACCGGACAAGCGTTGGGGAACCGCTCCCGAGTACGCTCCCTATTCCTATACGGAGCAACCTACCGTCTCTATCCCTTACATAGCGAATGATCTGGATTTATTTGAAGGTGAGATTACGGCGGAACTAAAATCCACGACACCCGAGGCGGTTATCCATTACACGCTTGACGGATCGGAACCGGATGAGAACGCTCCGGTATACAGCGAGCCATTCGTCTTAAAAGAGACCACGATCATCAAGGCCAAAGGATATAAAAAGGGATTCGTACCCAGCCGTACGTACTCGATCCAAGCGACAAAAGCCGTATTACGCCCCGCATTATCCATACAGCCTACGAAGCATGGGGTAGCTTATACTTATTACGAAGGAGAGTTCCAATGGGTAGCCGATCTGCAAAAGGCGAAGGTGGTCGAGACCGGAACAATACCTGAGCCTTCCATCCTGAACGCTAAATTGCCGGATCATTTCGGTTATATCTTCACCGGATATATATACGCCCCAGAAGATGGAGTCTATGAGTTCAGTACCCGCTCGGATGACGGTAGCGTCCTCTATATCGGCAAAGAAAAGGTAGTGGACAATGATGCCTCCCACGCCGCCATCGACGCGACGGGACGCATCCCCTTACAAAAAGGCTACCACCCCTTCGCCTTGCATTATTTCGAGGATTACGAGGGTGAGTACCTAGGCTGGAGCTGGCGTACGCCAAGCATGTCCAAACTAGACGCGATCCCAACAGAGAACCTTTATATAAATTGATAATATTAAATACTGAATCATATGAGAAGAACAACTCTATCCGTGCTATCCGCCTTAGCCATCCTGCTATCCGGCATGATCGTTCCGGAGGCCGCGGCACAAAGTCGCCGAGACAAAGAACAAACGTATGTACTAGAGAAACCTTACGAGGTCAAGAAACTAGTCCCCCCTACCGGAAAGAAAATAAAGAACGTGATCCTCATGATCGGCGACGGCATGAGCCTTATGCACATGTACTCCGCTTGGACCGCCAACCGGGGTAAGCTCTGGCTGGACAACTCCCAATACACCGGCCTCTCGAAAACCTATTGCGCCAACCGCCTCATCACCGACTCCGGAGCCGGAGGTACCGCACTGGCCACCGGCCATAAAACGAACTACCATATGGTAGGCGTAGACCCGGCAGGCAAACCCTTGGAATCTCTGGCTACCTTGGCGAACAAGAAAGGCCTGTCAAGCGGCATCGCCGTTACCTGTCGCCTATGGGACGCTACGCCCGCCGACTTCTGCTGCCACAATACGGATCGCGACGCCGAGGCCGAGATCGTAGCGGATTACGTGAACTGTGGCGTCGATTACGTATTCGGCGGCGGCTCCAAGCTATTCGAGAACCGTGCGGACGGTCGCGATTTGTTCAAGGAATTAAGGGAGAAAGGTTACCAGACTCCCCGTAGCTGGGAGGAACTGGCGAAAATTCAAAAAGGCAAGGTATTCTGCGTTACCGATACCGTAGATACCCCGCTTCCCGCCGAGCGAGGCGATCTCTTGGCTCGTGCCTCGATGAAAGCGATCGATCTGCTGGGACAAAACCCGGAAGGTTTCTTCCTGATGGTAGAGGGCTCCCAATTGGATGATTACGGACATTTCAACGATATCGACCTGTTGATGCAAGAGACACATGATTTCGACCGTACGATCGGACGTATCTTCGAATGGGCCGCCCAAGACGGTGAGACATTGGTTGTCGTAACTGCCGATCACGAGACCGGTGGCCTTACCTTGGTGGACGGGGATCTGAACGAGGGCCGTATCGTCTGTAAATTCTCCACCGGTAGCCACAGCGGTGTCATGGTTCCCGTTTACGCTTTCGGCCCGGGCGCCGAGAACTTCACGGGTATCTTCGAGAATACGGATATCTTCTGGAAGATCAAAAAGCTCCTGAATCTATAATCAAACAGTATTCATCCGATGGAGAGTATAACAGGCCGCTATCCCGCTAGTCAAGTACCGCAATCCTCCCGGTCGGGTACCGCAGTACCCCTGCCCAAGTACCGCAGTACTTTGGCTGAGAGGACAGCAGTACTTGACTAGCAGTACTACGGTACCCGACCGGGAGGACCGTGTTCACCGACTGAGGCGCACCTTCTCCCTCTCTCCCCCAATAAAAATATCATAAGGAATGACAACAAGACGAAACTTCTTAAAGCAATCCCTTCTCGCGGCAGGCGCGGCCTCCGTTCCCGCCGGGAACCTTTTAGCGCAAGAGAAAATGGAAGAGAAACGACCCAAGTACAATCTTCCTTACAAGAACCCCTACCTGAAGGAACCCTTCGTGACCGAGAACGAGTTCCGGACGGCGAAACCGGAGACCATCACGCCCGGAACCTTCGAGGAGGCCAAGCAAATCCTCCCGGACCCGACTTGGAGCGGACACGAGAAGGAAATCGAGATGTACTGGAAGGCTTGGCAAATCGGCATCGGCAACATCAAGGCCCCTGAACCAGATTCCGGTTTCGTATGCAGTTACCTCGATGTCGCCTACAACGGCAATATCTTCATGTGGGACTCCGCCTTCATGATGATGTTCGCCCGTTTCGGTACCCGCTTCTTCCCCTTCCAACGTACGTTAGATAATTTTTACGCCAAACAACATCCGGACGGTTTCATCTGCCGGGAGATCAAGGCGGACGGAGCGGACTGTTTCGAGCGTTACGATCCGACCAGCACCGGACCGAATATCCTCCCTTGGAGCGAGATCGTCTATTATAAGCAGTTCGGCGATATGGACCGCCTACACAAGATATTCCCCGCCCTTTGCGCTTATTATAAATGGTTGAAGCTAAACCATACGTGGCGCAACGGTACGTATTGGACCAGCGGTTGGGGTACCGGCATGGACAACATGCCCCGGGTGGAACCGAAATACAATCCGATATACAGCCACGGCCATATGATCTGGCTGGACGTTTGCTTGCAACAATACTTCACCGCCGGGCATCTGCTTGAGATGGGTTTCTATCTGGAGCGTTGGCAGGAGATCGAGGAGTTCGAGGACGAGCAGAAGATGCTAAAGAAGTATATCAACGAGAACCTATGGGACGAGAAGGAGCATTTCCTTTTCGATCAATACGCCGACGGAAGCCTTTCCTCCACCAAGGGAATCTACGCATACTGGGCCTTATTGACCGATGTCCTATCCAAGGAACGCATGGACGCTTTCGTGGCCGAGCTGGATAACAAGGAGACATTCAACCGCCTGCACCGCGTCCCTTCCCTTGCCGCCAACCATCCTAAATACAAGGATAACGGCCGCTACTGGCAGGGTGGCGTATGGCCGGGAGCGAATTATATGGTGATTACCGGCCTATTGCAACAAGGCTACCGTAAATTGGCTTACGAGATCGCACGCAACCATTACGATAACGTCCTAAAGGTGTATAAGAATACCGGTACGTTCTGGGAATACTACGCTCCGGATCATGAGGAGCCGGGCTTCATGGCTCGCCCGAATTTCGTGGGCTGGGGCGGACTGGCACCGATCTCCGGCTTGATCGAGCAAATCTTCGGCATCCGCTCCAATGTGTACGAGAAGAAATTGACCGTAGACGTGAACTTGACGGAGGCTTATGGTATCGACCGTTATCCTTTCGGCCTCGACGGTCTGGTAGCGATCAAAGTCAAGGCCCGTTCTTCCGCTACCCAAGAGCCGCAGGTAGAAATTACCAGCGACGTCCCCTTGGAACTAACCGTCCTTTGGGGCGACAAACAGAAGACGGCTAATGTAAAACCCGGCACGCGAACCGTATAAGACAGCAAATCCATAAACATCCAGTTGTAGAGAAGGGGCGTGCCCCGTCTCAGCGCCGACTGATAGTATCTTTAAGTTACCATTTTGCTGGGA
>OGCV01000507.1_pt1 | contig 15842 bp, 13 predicted proteins | sample 1570201 | NCBI WGS metagenome assembly OGCV01 (sample SAMEA2582162, study PRJEB24529) | metagenome
GATTCACAGAGAATTACAGCAGCGGGTACTGTCGCCGATTTGCACAGCGTTCCCTCATTGACTAAACCTCTTTTTAGTTCCGAAACCGGATACAAAGATAAAGGATATTGTGATAGCTTGGATAGGATTTAACATTAAATTTCGGGAAACTTTTCTTTCTGCCTGATACAGAAAGTTTTCCGTTTTGGATAACTTTTAAGAAATGATTCTTGCAGGAAATATTAGTTTTTCTTCTCTGTTATATTGAAATAGTCGGACTCTCTTTTAAGTGTCCCATGCCCCATAAGTGTACTTATTAAAGGACTCACGCATTTATCGGAATTAAAAAAGATAGACTAAATGAAGATTTTAAAAGATTTGCATACTGGTAGAAAGAAGTTTTCCAGAGTTGAGCGGATGCATTTTTTGCAAGAGCTGGAAGAAGATCTAAAAGTTTATTATCTCTCCTATACAGAGACAGTAGATAGGCCTTATTCCGAACAGGAACAGGAGATTATTGTCCGGATTATCAAGATGCTGATTCGTCAGCTTCGGGGTACATCCAAGTTTCAGTTGTTTAGTAGGAGAGGTGTAAGACGTAAGTCCGAAGATCCGGATGATGTGGAAGAGCGGGAAGAGCGCCGAAAGGAACAGACAGATGAAAAGCGTATGAAGCATATCCCTCTTTATCACTATAATCCTCTTTCCAGGAAGTATAAAGATAAGAAAGAAGAATTGCTTCGGGACCTGAAAAGGGAGTTCTAATCTTCCGGATGTTTCATTGAGAACGTCCGGAAGGTAACAGGAAGAGTAGACCGGCAAATGCGTATATATTGTGAGTCCCTTGCATTTGCTGAGCCTACTCTTATTTTCTTTAGAATTAGCCAAGAAAAAATACCCTGACATGGAAATGTTTTAGTTTCATGTCAGGGCAAAATACGTATAAATAATCGCAACCTAAACTGTTTCTACAATATTAAGTAACAGAAGAGACCGAAATGTGACATAACTAGAACACCACATATTGTCAGCTTCTTCTTATTGATACTGGAGAATAATTTGATTTGTTTCTTTTTTAGTCATACCGGCGATGAATATTATTCGTTCAGAGAACAGAATATTTTTCAGCAGATAAGGAAGAAATTTGTTTATGAGTGATGGATGTTCTCTTAATACTGTGTGTTAAAAAAACTACTCTAGATCTTGCATATAGAGCCATGCTCCTATAGTATTTTCTAGATAAGTTTCATATCTAAATTTCTTTGGATCTATGCAGGTAAGAGATATGGTTTTATTAGTCTTGTTAAAGAACAAATCAAGGAAAATCTTTCCGCAATAGAATGAATATCCTTTATAATAGAATATGGCTTCTGTAACTACTGCATGGTTAATACTCTCAGAAGAATAAAAACCTTCGACTGAAAAATCTGCAAATTTCCCTAAAGAATTGAGTTCTCCTATTATATTGAAAGTGAATACGGCTTGATCTTTAAGCTTTTTGTCTTCAAGGTACTCTTTTGTCTCTATAATAATGGAATCCAGTGTAGGATAAAGCCATTCCTTTACTTCATATATTTTTATTTCTTTACTGATATAATCCTTCGCTTTGTACGGTTGCAATTTCAAAGTCTTCTCACTGGACTTACATCCAGTGAGTATAACTGTTGACAGTATGACAAGTGATAAGTAAATTACTTTTTTCATGATATTTTTACTTTATTTTTTTCTAGCTTCATTTGTATAGTCATAATATGTTCCATTATTTAAAATTCTAAAGGTAGCTTTGGGAGAAGTTTTTAGTATGCCTTTAGCTTTATCTATATCACCTCCATCTGTTGATGGAATATTATGACCTGCTGTCGGATGAATATGATCTGCCCTGATCACTTGAAAATTCGGCTTGGAATGAATGAATCTGTCAATAGGACGACTTCCCATAGAAACAGTTTCTTTTTGATGACTTGTACTTATCAAATTAATAGTATTTCCTTTTCCATCTCCCATCAGAGTATTTGCCCATTCCACATTTGTATTTTTATCTAGAAAGTTCATAAGACTTAATGATTCGTTATCACTTTTTACTGCATATGCATGATTTACCAATGTTTCTCCTGTTAAATTGCCTTCTTGGTCATACTTAACCCCTCTTGATGACATGGAACTCATATTAGACTTTTCTGTTCCCGACAGAATTCCTTTACTAATCTTTATTCCTGTCTTATCTCCCGAGGTATCATAGTCCTTTATTGTGGACGATGAATATTTTTCTTTGTTGTACAATACATCGAAGTTTTGACCTCCTTCATCATTTACTTTAGAGATGTATCCACTTTGATTAATCGTATAACCTGTAAAAAACATACCTGTCGGATCAATATATTTTACAGGGTTGTTGTTGCAATAGTTGTACGGACTTATCTCATAGTATTTCTCTGCCATTGGGTCTGCTGCATGCCATCTTCCCAATACCGGGTCATACTGTCTTGCTCCGTAGTCGTACAAGTTCAATCCGTTATTTGTATCCAGTTCCTTTCCGTTATACTTGTAGGGCTGAATTGAAGAACCCGCAAATGTTCCTCCGAACGGATAATAGTGGTTCACTTCTTCTATCGTTCCATCCTGGCTGGCAACCACTCTGTTGTTTCCCTGATGGTCTTGGAGGTGGTAGTGGAACTTTTTATCTGCTATAGAGAAATATCCCTTTTCGGTCAATAGTTTGTCCCGGCTTCCATTTTCATAGATCACATTGCCACAGTAGTCGGTTGTAGTAGTGTTTCCTGCTATTATATGTGTAGTTTGGAGTTTAGTTCCGTCTGCGCTATATAGGTAAGAAATTTCACTACCGTCTTTAAACTGTATCTGACGTGGTAAATTTAAGAAATTGTATTGGATATCAGAAATGTTTTTATTCAAATCTTTTGTTAAATTACCGTCTTCGTCGTAGGAATATTCCGTGTCCAGATTCACACCGTCCTTGAACTCGAAACCATTCGCGTATGCTGAACTTGTGGCGCTGTCTGTCACTTTCTTGAGCTGATTGCCTGTGTAAGTAAGAGATAGGTCGTCAATTAATCCGTAACTGCTTTGTCCGGTTTGCCCATAACGCTTCAGTCCTGTGATGTTACCCTGCTTGTCATAGCCAGTCACTTGTTCATTGAAGTTGTTTGCATTTTGAACGGAGGAACTGCCTTCGTTGTAAACAGCATTAGTTAATCGGTTCAGACCATCGTAAGAGTAATTATAATTGCGGTTAATCCTATCAGTTCTTACACTCCACGTCATACTACTGATGTTGCCGCCATACTGAGGGACACCGGTTCCATCCGTATAATGTAGTGTTTGCTTGAATACCGGGCTTTCGATAGAGGTCAACCAATTGCGGATATTGTATGCATTGGTTGTAGTTAATGTAAAAGAGCCATTTGTCTGGGTTAAGCTTTTAATGTTGCCTAAGTCGTCATAGAGGTAGGCAAGGCGAGTGGAATCCTTTCCGTTTACGATTTGCACGGTTTCGGATATGCGTCCTGCATGATCATAAGTATGTTTGCTTTCTTCGATCAGATCGGAGTTACTTTTGGAGTGGATATGCTTGGTGTGCACAGGTTGTCCCGTAAAGTTGTAAGCAGTGTATGTCTTTTCGTATCCTCCCAGATGATTGGTCGATTTTGTCTGAATGGCACGACCGTTATAATCATAGTAAGTAGCGGTATAGTCGTATCCTGTCACAGAGCCGTTTTTATCCAGTCGGGCTGTCGCATTTCCGGTCTGCAAGCCTTGCGAACTAGTCGTATATCTTTCTCCGAACTCGCTGTTTGCTTCATAATTCAAACTGCTGTTGGAAATCAGGGTGCCGTTCTGCATCTTAAACAGATAGTCGTCATAATATTTGGCGGTAAGCACTGTGACTGAATTCAGTGCGACTCCGGTTACGGAATAACCGAGAAGAGAAGCGTTGTCCGTACGTTCACATTTGACGCATGTATTCAGTATCGGGTTGTTGAATGGGTCTATGGCGTTTTTACAAATACCCATGATACATTCGCGTCCCATTGCATCGGGCAATGCAAATTGCCATTCACCTCTTTTTCGTTGCTCTCCTGTTTGGGAGAAGATAAGGCGGTCTGCCAAGTCATAGACTTTGTACTCCCAACTGCAGCCCGGTAATTTGGTACCTATGCACCGGTTGCGCATATCATATTTATAGAGATAGGCGTATTGAGCTAAGGATGCGGAAGTTAGGCTCGAATAACTGTTGCCGGTTACGAGTTGGGCGGATATCATAGGTGGAAGTACCGCTTTTAAATTATCGAACTCATCATAAAGATAATAAGTGTCGTAATTCGTCTTACTGCCTTTGTTGTGTTCAATTTGCCGGCTAAGTACTACTTGGTCGAATTTATTCTTGAATTCCAATGTTACTTGGTGATCTTCGTCTTCAGTCCGGGTGACGTACAGTTCGGAAGATGTGCAGTTGCCGGCTACTTTCAGTTCCATGCTTTGGTTGTCTTTTTCTGTCATTTCAAACCGAAGGCAGTTGAGCGTATCGTTTCCAGCTATGTTACTCAGATAACTGAATTTGGTACTTGCTTTTTGCGAACGCCAGTCGCTTCCGGGACCATACACTTCCCGTACTCTTCCCAGCGGTGATTTTTCGTACACTTTTTCTGAAAAGTGATAAGTATATTCCTTATAGTTAAAAGCATAGAAATCTTGCAGACTTTCGGTAAAGTTCCAGTCTATCATTTCTGTGTTCGAACCTTGTGCGTATGGCAAATACGATTTGGCATCATCTCTTAACAAGTTATCATAAACGATCGGATGGTATATACTCTTGTTCTTATTGGAAGTACCCACTTCTATTTTCTGCGATGGATATCCCAGACCGTTGTAGTAAGTAATTTCTTTTCTTCCCCCACTTCTTGTGTTATCCAGATAATTCGTTGTGGAAATATAGTTGTCTCTTCCAATAGGTAATATTTCTATTGGAATGTTTTGAGGTGACTGTTTGATAATGAAGTGTACTGGAAATGTTGTTTCGAATGTTACATCAAAAAAGAGTACGACGAACTCGGATGATATGTCTGAAATTCCTACCCCTGTGAGCCTTAAACATCTTCTTAAATCTTCCGTTATTCTTGAAGGCACGAGCCTTTCGATTTCTGCAGTGAATAAGTGATTTTTGTTTTCCATCGTTACTATCCACTGACCTCCGTATTCGAGATGTGAATCTATAGAAGTCGTTACTCTCAATCCCAGATCGGATAAAGATATCTCTCCATGTCTACTTTCAGCTGGCGTTATTTCTATCGGAAAATCCTGAGGGGATTCTTTGATAACGAACCGTATCGTATCTGTCGGATCGGCCGTTATGTGAAAGTAAAGGTTGCATATACCGTCTGAATTAGAAGTAAACTCAACTTTGAAAAGTCTCACGTACGGACGCAATTCTTCTGATATGCGTGAAGGAACGAAGTTTTTGATTTCTGCTTCGTTCAAGCTAAAGTTGTTCCTTGCTGTTATCATCCAAGTATCTCCTTCGTAGAGAGTGCTTTCAGGAGAAGATGTGACTTTTAGCCCCATGTCGGTCATGGATATTTGCCCGGTTTCTGTCGCCAATGCAGGACTGGCGAGTAAGCTGCATATTAAAGCTGTAATATAAATAATAATTTTCATAAATTTATCTCTTTAGAGGTTGTTTGAATATTTATATGAACTAATCAGTTCGCCCTTATGGTCGGTCTTTTTTATCAGGCGTCCAGAATCATCGTATTTAAAATAGGTAGAAACATTCTTGGGATCTCTAATTTTACTGATACCTATGTATGGGATATATTCATAAGTAGTGATAAATGATGCCGGTAATTGCGTTCTCAAATCTTCAACTTTCTGCATGTCTGAATAGCTGGGCTTCGTTGCGTCTGCCAGTCTTTTGATAAGATCATTCCCCAACAGTCCTGTAACTGATTCGTAATCGCTGTTCTTGATTTCCGCAATTGCATATTTGCCTTTGTATCCGTACAGGTAGACAGTTTCTGTTTTGTCTTTTTCGTTACGGATATGAGTCGGGTTGCTGTAAGAGTCGTATGCCAAGTATGTCATTGCGGGGATATTGGAAACATCGGCTACTAACTCGTTGCCCACATTATGGAGTCCTTGGTATGTTGCTGCATCAGCATGTTTTCCCAGTGTGGATACTTTGTCTTTCACTAAGCTTTTGCTGTCTGCAGTGAGTAACTTATAGAAATATGTCTCATTATCAGTTACTTTCCCGTTTTTTATCTTTGTCACTTCCAATGGATAGTCGGTGAAGTGTAGTTGATTCATCTGATAGAAAGAACTATAGGGAGGTACAAACGGAAATTTTAGCATATCCGGCACGTATCGTGTCTTTTCTTCATATACATTTCCGGCTCCGTCTTCACTGGTTTTCAGCTTTATCTGTTTGTTGACGGAGTTATATTCGTAATTATCTTTATACTCAATAGTGTTTCCATTGTCATCGTAAGTGATAGTCCGTTTTTCCGAAAGTAGGTTGCTGTAGAATTTTTGATAGTAGGTACCTCCGAAAGCAAACCTCAGGAATCCCAGTGTAGGGTCGTCTGAATTATAGTCCATGACATTAGTAGTGGTTATCTCCGTGATGAGTATGGAATCTTTCTGTATAGGAGTATATTCGAATAGTTCTTTTTGTTTCACATGACCGGCACAGTCGAATTGTTCTTTACTTAGGAGCATTCCGCGCTTTAGTGCGTTTGATGAACATGGAGTGTATGGACTATAAGGGGTACCGACATGAGGAGGGTATTCACGGGAGAACTTATTATTCAACATAGCTATGGGATCTTCGTCCATATAACCAGGTCCGAAATTGCTGAATGTATGGACAGTATATCCGTCTATCAGTTTCCCATTTTTGTCTTCATTGCACTCTATGACTTTAGAATATCCGATATACTCTCCCCGACTGTTGTACCAGAGCGGATTGGATGCTTGAGACATGATGGCATTCAAGGTATAATATTCGGGTCCTCCGTTTTGTGATTTGAGGAGATTGTATAGCTGCCAACCCCAAAGGTATTGTGGAGTGAAAGATAGAATACCGGAAGAGACACCTTCCTTTGTTGTCGGTGTGAATTCTTTTGTGTAGTAATAGTGCTTTCTTGTCAGTAGTTCATCATTGCTATCGTAGTTGTTGATTTCTTTGATACGGAGACCTCCCGGATATGTATAATCTGGAGTGCCTGGATAAGGTAAATGGGCACTTTGTACTGTTTTCCGGTCTGCTGACACCATACTGGATATGACGTTGGGTTCATAAATGAATTCTGTTCTTCCATGTGTGGGGTATGTGATGGATTTTAGCATTTCTGCAGTCACACGAAATCCTCCCTTGTCTCCCATTCTTTTGTTGGTATACTCTTTGCCTTCGGCTATCTGCTTGTCAGCAAAAATTGCATTTTCAAAGAACTCTTTGCTGAAATAGTATGAGAAATTTTCACCGTTATTGAATCCGAGGTTGTCATAGTGTCCTGTATTATATCCGGGTAGGTGATTGGGGAAATAATTTAGTGAATAGGTCGATTGGGTTCCTGATGGAGTCGTTTTAGTCAGTGTTTTCAGTTTTAATCGCTCAGTGGAGCTATTAGTGTAAGTAAACTGATAGTTTATCTTATCCAATATTACCACGGAGTTTAGCTTGTTTAACGTGAAATTCTTTTCTTTTGTAAAAAATGTAGCTGGCCCATGGTCCATACAGGTTTCCCATGCATACTGTGAGTCATAGGGTAATTGTGTACTTGGGGAGTAATGAAACCGGGCAAGTATTTTATTGTCTGTTACATCTTTGACTGTTGCAAGTTGTACAGGGGCTAGTAATTCATAATCATAACTCATTGCTGTTTGCCAGAATAGAGCATCCAAGCTTATACAGAAAGACATATTTCCATTTATTTGAAACGGCATAATTTCGTAGGTGAATTCTATTTCATGTCCTGCAGGAGTTATGATTTTAGAGAGATGCCAGGTGATGGGAGCAGGAAGGTTTAAGAATCCCTTGAAAGGTAGATTGTAATCTGTTTTATCGGTTCCTCCAAATATGTATTTATAACCGTCTGGCGTGGTCAGTGTAAACGAATCAATCAACCAACATGATAAAGGGTTCTTAAATCCGGTTCCTTCTGATCTGCAATAGTTGTAAAATTGAGAAAGTGGACTGGTAAGTTGAGAACGGGTATTATTGTAAGTATTCGAGGTAAATTCAATTTTGATGTCAGAATCTGATTGAACCATCCACTTGCTCTTTTCTTGACTATACATAAAGCTTCCGGTGTAACCGAGAAAGTTAAATTGATACTCGTCTTGGGTATTAATATAGTTACCGGATACTCTTACTAGAATGTCTGCTGTGGTTAATAAATCAGCTTCGGTGGTTATAGGCTTGTATTCATTGCTAGAACTTTCATAAGAAATATCTGGCTCATTTTTAATTATCCGGGTAATACATCCTCCGCATTCAAGGCTCCATCCCAATCCCACTTCACTGGGTAGGTTGTTGGGTTTTACATTATAAATATGATAATTGAGGTTGATTGGAAGTTGGATATTATCTCTTAACTTAAATTCGTACAATGGGATAGAGATATTCGGAGTTCCGGTATATAGTCCGACAGGTATTTTACCTTGAGTGTTGGCATTACTGACACCCGGTTGTGGAAAGCCTTGTGCCCCTGTCAACCCAATTACTTTCTCAAATTGCCCTTGCGCTTTCAGGCAATTACTTGCCAATAGAAAAGCTATGGTGAATAATATATATTTCATTTTCATTATTAGTTTATTGATTTTTGTATACTAAGTCCGCCACAAATATTTCTGCATACTGCCGTGGCAGCTGAAACAGATATCTTGGTGGCGGACCTCATTTTTTATTTTGTTACAGACTCATCGCATTAGCGCCCAACACGCCCGCTACTGCCGAAGCCACCGCGATGACTACTTTCAGAATCATATCCCAAAGGGATTTCTTCATTGCCATAATTTACACACCTCCTTTCCGATACTTTAAAAGATTAATTACTTCCTGAAAACGTCTTTATACCTTTGCTCATTCATATTGTTCTCACAGGCTTTCTTTTACCTCAAAGCAAGGACACGCCTTGATCCACTCTTCAGGTTCGATCTCCCCGTCTCCGTTCAGGTCCGGACTGAGATCCCGGTGTCCGCACACCCGGCAGCCGGGGAAGCGTTGTTTCAATTGATACACCAGCAGCCGGAGCGAAGCTTTCTGTTCCGGCGTCCGTGTATCTGCCGGGCGTCCCCGGCAGTCCAGACCGCCTTCATAGCAGATTCCGATACTCGACGCATTGAATCCTTTTGCATGTGCCCCGATGCGTTCGATGGGGCGGGTGAGAAGTGTTGTCCCGTCTTTGCGAATATAGTAGTGATAACCTGTTCCGTTGAATCCCCGTCGCCGGTGCAGCGTCTCCAGGTCAAAGGCCGTCAGTGTCCGGTCCACCCGTGTTGCGGAACAGTGGATCACGATTAAATCGATCTTTCTCATGATTCGTCAGATTTGGTAAATCCCCGGTTTATGATTGCCTCATACGGTTGGGTCCGGAGCTTCTTCGTCACCGTCATCGGGATCCGGTTTGGGTTTGGGGTTTTCCGGATCGGTCTTGTCTCCTTCGCTGCTTTCCGGTTTGTACTTGCTGAAGTCCAGCGTTTTCAGTGCGTCTTTAATCTCCTTTCCGGGGCGGAAGCGGACACGGGCACCTTTGATCAATCCTTCTTTCACGTCCTTCTGGACGAGTACGCCGTTGCTGCGCAAAGTGACATAAAACGAACCGATATTCCCCAGGCGGACGATCTCTCCTTTCTTGAAACTGTCGATCATTTCCGTCTGCAGGGCACGCAGCACACACACTACGTCTGCCCAGTTTACGGTACTCGAACGCTGGATGCGTTCCGCCATTTCATCTATATCGATCTCTCCGCTCGATTTGGCGAGAGCGTAATATAGGTCCGGTTTGTCTTTTTCCATCATGTTCTTGCGGAGCACGCTGGTGAATGAAAATACTTTTGCCATTTCTTTACTGGTTTTAAGTTCTTGAATAAATGATAATAAAGTGTTGCGTCACAGGTGGTTCCTTGCTTGTGACATGACAAAAGTACGGTAGTGGGGATGGGCGATGTCTGTATTTGTCCGCAGGTGTCCGCAGATGTCTTTTTTTATCTGGAAATGTCTGCGGATGTCTGTTCTTGTGGTGGTTTGAGGCCGGGATTAAAAAGAAATTCCCTGATGCGAGCTGAATAATACTGTTCAGTTCACATCAGAGAATGGAACGATTCGTTCCTGATTGGGGTTTAGGACTATGTTATGCTATGTCTTATTCTTTATTGTCTATGTCTTGTAGGTCCCGGCTAAGTTTGTTTTCCAACTCTTCGATACTGGGAAGTCCGGATTTGATATCTTTCGGCAGGGCTTGACCAAGTTCATAATCGGAGATTCCTATAGGTTTATGTACATCCCGTAAGGCATATTCCGCCATAATCTGGTCTTTGTTTTGACAGAGTAGCAGTCCGATGGTCGGATTGTCTCCCTCCCGGCAAAGGATATCGTCTACAGCCGAGCAATAGAAATTGAGTTTGCCGATATATTCGGGTTGAAATTCTCCTCTCTTAAGCTCTACGACCAGATATCTATGCATGAAGGCATTGTACATAAGAATGTCGATGTAGAAATCTTTTTCTGATACTTCGATATGGTATTGCCTGCCCATAAAGGCGAAGCCCGCACCCATTTCGACGAGAAACTTCTCGATATGTTTTATAAGGCCCAGTTCAATATCTCTTTCGTCGTACTCTTCGGTGAACGTAAGCATATCAAAAATATAGGGGTCTTTTAATGTCTCTTTTACTTGCTTGGCTTGTATTTCGGGAAGAGTGGTGTCGAAGTTACTAGCCAATGCTCCGTGAGAATGGTAATAGTCTTGCTTGATTGCCTCGATAAGGAAATCCCGGCTCCAACCGTTTTTCAGGCATTGGATCATGTACCAGTAGCGGGCTTTTATGTCTTTAGTGCGTTGCATTAAGGTTATATTATGTGACCAACCTAATTTGCTGACAGGTAGGACTATTTCATTATTGTTCAAATACGAAACGGCCCGTTTCGTATTTGTAAGTTGCTGATTATATTCATTATAGAACTGTATCATGAACTGGCAGTTCCTGACAGAGAATCCTTTCATCTCCGGATAATCATTCTTCAAGTCATTGGCGAGCTTCTCCAGGGCATTGTTTCCCCAACCTATTTGTTTTTGACTCTCGGACAGTAGTTTGCCAATATCCCAATACATTGAAAGCATTTCTTCATTGGCTGTGTAAATCGCCTTTTTTTGTGCTAGTAGTACTCTTGCTTTTACTTGTTTGAGTAGATATGCATAGTTGAATGCATGGTTTTGATTTTCCATTTTGATTTCGTTTGTTCCGCTAAAGATACTACTTATTATTGGTTAATCGCTCCCCCTGTTCTAATTATTTTCTTTGCTTGTCTGTATTTGTCCGCAGGTGTCCGCCGATATCCTTTTTTATCCGGAAAAGTCTGTATTCATCCCAATAAAATCTGCTTATTATTTTACAAAACGAACTTTTATTAGTACCTTTATACCATTATAAAATGCTAATAAAATGAGATTATGAAAGAATTAATTGAAGAGAAAAAGTTTGAAATGAGAGCCTATGACAAAGTAGAGCTGGCTCTGCTTTATTGTCCGGGACGTTCGGCAGAGTCAGCTCTTAAAACACTGATGAGATGGATCAAGCAATGCCAGCCGTTGATGCAGGCGTTGGGCGGCATCGGATATAATGTGCGGCGGCATCGTTTCCTGCGTCAGGAGGTGGAACAGATTGTCCGTCATTTGGGCGAGCCTTGAAAAAAGAGAGAATGAAGTTCTTTATCTCTGCTGCTGTTCATACGTCTACTTCCGGTTTCCAGTATATCATTCAGCAGATTGTTGTACTTCTCTTTCTCTCTTCATGTATATGTCTTTCTTCTTTCCAGTACTTGATGGAGGCAGTTTCAGTACTTCTTTTCCCTGATTCAAGTACTTGTACTTCTCGGTTCTTGTACAACCTTTGCTTCTTTCTTGTACTTGTTTCCGGTACGTTTCTGAACTCTGTCGTTACTTCGATGTACGTTTTCTATACCAATTTATCGGGCGTTTTCCGTTACTGCCACTGCCAACTGCCACTTAGCGCTTATTTGTCAGTGAATTCTTTTATTCTGATATATTTATCTGTTTGTTTCTCAATGTATTTTAGCTCGATGAGGCTTTTTAGATATCTACAGGTACTTCGTTCGCTGATACCTTCTGTCAGTGCTTTCTCTTTAATCTGTTTGTAAGTAAAAATCTTAGGTAAGCTCTCTACGACCGACCGGATTCGGAAGTATGACTGCATAGGCTGAGGTTTCATTTTCTCTCCCGGCAGTGAGGAGGCGACCAGCAGGCTGTGGTTGAGGATGGTTTGTACGATCTGCATGGAGGCATGAAAATCCTCGTCTGTACAGATGTATTCCTTCATCTGCATGGCACCTTCATACTTGCGCAGGGCGGTGAAGATGGAAGCTATGCGTGCCACCATCAGTGCGCCACGGAGTACGATAGAGCCCGGCGCGTCCGCTTGTTCGCTGGCCACTTCGTTGAGCAGACAGTCGAAGTAGGCGGTATGTTCCTCCCATTGTCTGTCGCTCAGCGTGACTTCCGTAGGAGATTGTTGGAAGAAGAAGTACATCTCCAATACTTCCTTGCCGAATCCCTTGTAGAGTGTGATATAATCTTCCTGTCCTTTGATGGGGGCCGCCGAACGGTATTTCCATCGTGCTCCGCAGGTGTAGATACCGAAACGGCAGTAAAGTCCGTTTTCCAAAGAGCGGATAAAGTTGGCCAGTTGGCTGGGGGTGCCGGACAGGCAGAGTGCCAGGCGCGGTACTTCTGCGCAGATGAGTTCGCCGTCTACCTTATAGTCCGTGGCTACCGGTTCATGATGGTAGGCGGCACGGAACACATCGTCGTGCTTGCCGTAATCCTGCTTGATGGCGCCGGAGATCATGTCCAATTCGGTAGCACAGATAATGAGTCCGAGGTCTCCGTTGATTTTCAGCCGGCGGATAATTTGGTTTCTGGAAGTGCTGGGGGCACCGCAGAGGTGGTAATATTCCGGTGGTTCGGGCATGGGAGCAGGGGAGGCTGCTGTAGATTTCGTCCCTTTTTTGATTTGTTGGTTGGTTCGTTCCCATTCCGTGAGTTCACGGTCGTAGGCATCCTTTTTCCGTTTGTTTTCTCCTTTCAGATAATTCTCGATTTCTCGTGGGAGCATGTTTGCCAGTGTGAGAAGTCCTTTACCGGTGGCGGGGGGAGCAATGATCAGGGTGTAGAGCTGCGGACTGTAAGGACGCTGGTCGAAACTGATGCGGACTTGTGGCAGGCATCCGCTCAGGTTGGCGATCAGTCCTAGAAGCAGTATATCGCGTTCGCGTTTGCTGCGTGCCGGTTTCATGGCTCTTTTCAGAAAGTCAGGAAGATGGTCGTATACTTGGTTAGGAATGCAGGGAGTAGATCCTCGTAATTCTTCATTTTTTATGGACAACTCTTCTTCTTTCCCCGATTCATTTCCCACAGAAACAGGCCTAAAGGTGTCAGTTGTCAGTGTTGGCAGTGAATTGTGGGTCTCTTGGGGTGCATAGGATAGGTCAACGTATTGATATCCAGCTGATAAGTCTTTTCTGAGTTCTTGCAGCGTGTAGCCGTTTCTCACGATCTCTACTGACATAACAGATGTTAATTTTTCAAGGTCTTCTTTTGAAAATCCCTTACGTCGTGCGCTTCTTCCCATTGCTAGCATAGACTCGTGGCGGTTGCCTTTCTGCCAGGGGTGGTAATGGGTGAAGTTACGGGCGAAGGTTTCGATGTATCCGCAGGCTTCGGTAGCGGGAGGGAAGGGGGAGGAGGAGCCGTTACTGGTGGCATAAGGGTTGCCGTTGCTGCCCGGAAGGTTTCTTTTATCCTTGATCAGGTTGGTCAACGAAGGGTCGGTGTCGAGTTCTTCCCTCCACGGATAAGGTTCGGGAGTGGGATTGTAGTAGGCGTCGGCATCCCATACGCAAGAACAGGGCTGGGTGATGCGGGCGCATTGTTCGTCGCACGGATGCCCGGCGATGCGTTCCAGTGTCTGCTGGCAGATGGCGTAGGCGAGAGGATACTCTTCCGGGGTGCGGGCATCGAGAAATACGACGACTTTGAGGCCTCTGTCGGAGATACTGGTCTGCGTGTAGGTCACGTAGGGGAGAGCACGGAAAAGGGCTTTGACGGCAGATGTCCGTTCGTTCAGGTGGTCGAGGTCGTACATGGCTAGTCGGCTCATCTTTTCCAGATTGGCTGCGGCATGGCTGCAATGCGGGCGGCAGATGCCCTCGATGATGACGACAGGCATGGCGTCTTTTACCATTTTGGCTTCATTGCTGCGGTCGGGACGGTCTTGTAGTTTGCGGTAGCATTCGGTCTGTGCTTTCCAAAGTGTGCCGATGGTTTGCAGATAAAGGTTGTGCAGGGTGATTATGGTAGACTCCTTGCTCCAAGTATTTCTAAAAAAAGAAAATTGAAATTGTAAATTTTCGGTTTGTGGTAAGCTTTGCTTTTCCATACTATGTTTTTTTGTTTTTATTGATAAATGATAGTATGAGATAAAGAAGGGAGAATAGTGCTTTCACTATTTTATTGAGTGCAGAATAGTCGGTTCCTTAAGTCGGCTGCAAAGATAGACCGGGTGTAAGGAAGGGTGAAATGTTAAAAAGGTGATTTTCCTATGTGCTATGCTTGGTTTTTATCTGGTTACAACTACTTCAATGTCGTAATTGATGAAAAGTCCGCTTTCAATAACGCCCGTGATTGTTTTCAGCTGTTCTTCCAGCGAAGCGTCAATATAATGGAAACGGGTATCAAGGATAAAGTTTCCGTTTTCTGTCAAAATAGGACCGTCTTTTCCGTGGGCGGGGCGTAGTGATATTTCGGAGGCACCCAGTCGGCGCAGTTCTTTTTCGACGTATGACAGTGCATGTGGGAACACCTCTACCGGTATGGGGAATTTGCTTCCCAAGATATTGACAAGTTTGCTGGGATCGACGATAATGAAGGTTTTTCCGCTGCTTCTGATCAGCAGCTTTTCTTTGAACATGGCTCCGCCACGTCCTTTTATCAGGTTGCGGTCGGGGTCTACCTCATCCGCTCCGTCGAATGTCCAGTCGGGGCGTTTGTCCCAAAGGGTGGTCTGCGGGATGCCTAGTTGTATGCAAGTCATGGAGATTTCCTGAGAGGCGGGAATCACTTCCAGATATAGGTGCTCTTCGTGAATCCGCTTTGCCAGCTCAAACAAAGTGAGGTAGACGGTGGAACCGGAGCCGGCCCCTATCACATCGCCTGTTTTGGCTGTGGCGGCGATCTCACGTGCTACACGTTCTTTCGCTTCTCTGTTGATAATCTCATTGGACCATTGGAGGTCTTTGATCAGGTGATTTTCCCAGTTCATGGTTCTTGCAGTTTTAGAGTCTCTATTTATATAACGAATGAAAGGGAGTGTTTGGTTCAACAAAAACGGAAGAATTAAAAAATAGATGGATGATTGGTTGGAATATAGTTTTTAATATCTATATTTGTAACCTAAAGGTTTCTTTTTGGAACCTATGGGTGAAACTTAAAGATAAGAATATGGATTAAATTCTATGGTTATGGAAAATATTACGATTGAGAAAATGGAGATTAAAAGGTTGAATGCTCTTTTTATGCTGACGATTGTCGGTATGTGGTTTATGGGAG
>OGCV01000546.1_pt1 | contig 14768 bp, 9 predicted proteins | sample 1570201 | NCBI WGS metagenome assembly OGCV01 (sample SAMEA2582162, study PRJEB24529) | metagenome
CTTCTCTGCCGAATATTAGTTTGAATCCGTAGTCGGTGAACGGATTGATAAATTTGCTCATTGTTTTGGTTGTTTCTCTTTTATGTTGTAAAGAGATGTTTCTCTTCGCATGTATAGTGAAGAGGCTTTTCTTTATTCTACAAAGATAGGATAAATTATTGTTTTATGATGCGTTTGGCGGGAGAAATAAATGACGTGGGTGCTCAAAAATGTTCATCTCCCTCTTAAAAATGTTCATCTTCCCCTAACTCGCTTTTTGAGGATGCCGTTGTAGGTGTCTTCAAATTCTGCCGAGTGGTTGAGTGCCCAGAGGATGTAGTCGCCCGGCTCGTTCTTTTTGAGTAGGGTGGAGCGGTATTCGGAGCTGAGGACTTTCCATAAGGTGCCGCAGGGACCACCCAGCTTTCTGCGTCGGGCGAGGGCGAGGATGGCTTTCACGGTTGGTTCGTTCCGGATGCCGATGGCGTCCATGTTGAGGCGTAGCAGGGATTCGGAGAATCCTCCGGAAGCAGTGCTTTCGTTCGGGGCTTTTTCTTGCTGACTTCTTTCGTATTGAGTTCCGTTGTACTTGGCTTCTTCCTGCTGGTTTCTTTCGTATTGGGTTCCGTTGTACTTGGCTTCTTCTAGCTGGTTTCTTTCGTACTGAATTCCGTTATATCTAGTTTCTCCCTTCTGATCTATTCCTTCATTTCTTCTTTCTTCCTTATTTTCCTCCCCTCTTTTTCCGGACGAGATTTCTAAAGACAAACCTTTGACAGCAACAGGCGCAGCCTGAAAAACGCCGTTTGACGGAACGGGCAGCTGCTCTCTATCCTTCTCCCATTCATTTTCGGTTTTGCTTTGTCTTTCCCTTTCTTTGTCTCTTTCTCTTTCCGGTTTGCTTTTAATCTCAGTATCTGTTTCCGATTTACTTTCGATTTCTGTATCCGTTTCCTGTTTTGTTTGTGGGATTGTTGCTGCAATTTCTCGTTTTTTTGCAGCATTAATTTTCATAGCTGATTCGTCGGTCACTGTTTTTGTAGCATTGATTCCTGTGCCTGCTGCATGGATATTTGTGCCTGTCGTGTCGATTCCTGTCTTTGTTTTAGTAACTTCTGTAGCTGTGATATTGATTCCTGTTTTTATTGCGTTGACTTCTGCGCCTACTATATGGCTTTCCGCTTCATCCACTTCTGTACCTTTTGAATTTATATTATTTCTTATTTCTGCGGAATTATTTTCCGTTCCATCCTCTCCTTCCTTGATGAGCCAAAACTGTTCCAGCGGAAGTTTGTATTTCCTTCGGCTGTCGGTAATGATTTTGTGGTATTGCTCTTGGATGGCTTGCGAAGTCAGAATCCCGTACTCCTTATATATATAGGTGTCGAACAGTCCGACGGACAGGCAGTCGTCGATGATGGCCTGCATCTCCTCCTCCTCGCAACACACTTCCTGCGAAATGTCGAACAAGGTATCTTGATTCCATGCGATGTAAAATCCCTTTTCTTTGTAGATGAGGCAGAGCAGGGAAGTGAGTGCGGCAATTCCTGCTGCATGATGACGGTTGGAAATGCGGCGTACCTTCCTGTCTTGGAAGAAGTTGACATCGAGCGGGAAATAATCTAATCCGGGTTTGGAAATACGGGCCATCTTTTTGAATATTTAGAGTGATATTGAATGATAAATAATGAATGATAAATAATGAATAAGGCGAATCGGTAATTTTAATTTAGCTCATTTCAGTATGGTGATAAGCTACTTGATAGTCAGTTCTGTCTCTCAACTGAGGGTAACTAAAAAGTCGATTCTATCTCTATTCTCCTCCTTCGGGAAGGAGGAGTGGTCGCAGACCGAGGTGGTAGGAGAAATAATGTTTATACCTATTTCTTTGTAAATGACAGGATTATGTATTCACCTACCACCTCCCCCTACGGGTACTCCTCCTTCCAGAAGGAGGAGAATGGAGATACTACCGACTTTTTAGTCACCCCATTTAAGATACTATTGACTAACATTTGGCTCAAATCCGTATAAAAGGAACAAACGGCAACAACCTTTTTTCCGGATTGATCCCAGAATTCCAAGTGATTTCTTTTTCTCCTTCTCCGGCAGAAGAAAGAATGGTCGTTTTTTCACGTTTTTTCTTATTCATCATTTGCACTGCATCAAATGAATAACGATCAGATGCACGTACGATTACCCAAATGATTAAATCATGTGAACCACTGCGCCAGCAATTGCTCCGTTATTTCCCACAACTGTTCTTTCTGCACATGATAAATGTAGTTGTCCGACAACTCTTTCCTACGATTGCTTGCATAAAGCTGTCCGCTGACTCCGGCCACTGCCTCATCCAGCAAGAGGCCGACGGCAGTGGAAGCCCCTTTCTTCGGCGTGCGGATAAAGGGGCGGAAAAAGATATCCGTCAGAGGGTCAAACCACTGGTGCATAGTGATGATGTCGGTAGAAACAATGCCGGGATCGGCGGCATTGACAGTGATTCCTTTTTCACGGAGGCGTTCCGAAAGTTCGATCGTAAACAGCATCAAAGCCAGTTTTGTATTGCTGTAAACAGGGATTCGCCAAAAACGTCCCTTTCTTCCCTGCCGGAAGAAATCGGGAAAATCGAGGTGTCCGATCGCATACGTGCAAGAAACCATGTTTACAATACGGGCTCCGCGTGTCAATGCCGGAAGGAGTTTCCGGGTAAGCAGGTACGGCCCCAGATAGTTCACACTGACCGTTCGTTCAAAGCCGTCGTCGGTGATGTGAAGTCCGGTTTCCATCGTTCCGGCGTTATTCATCAGCAGGGAAACGGGGAGATGACGCTCCACAATCCGATCGGCAAAAGAAGCTGTCGATGCCATAGAAGACAGATCGACTGCCATGACTTCCAGGTTTACGTTTCCTGTCTCGTTCACTAGACGCTGCCGTATCGGTTCCGCTTTGGACGGACGATAGCAAGCCATAATAATATGGTAACCGGCTTCGGCTACGGCACGGGTTATTTCCGTTCCCATGCCGCCGTCGGCACCGGTGATGATTGCCCATTTCTCTTCACTCATTGCTTTTCCAGTTTTTCAATCTCCCGTTGCAGGCCGGGAGGCAGTTTTTCTTTCAGATGTTGGTGGCAGGCCATTTCGATTGTGTACATTCGCCCGATGCAGTAGTTGCTGTGTCCGCAGTTACAACGTGCCCGCTCTTCCCGCCTCATCCGGTTGACAAACTCCGGTTCGTTGAGCAACGCACGTGCCATCTGGACGGCATCGAAGCCGGCATCCAATACTTCGTCTATCTTTTCGCGGGACACCAGTCCGCCCACATAAATCAACGGGGCTTCCGGAAGTGCCGCCCGAAATTTCAATGCATCCTCCAGGAAATAGGCTTCCCGGAAAGGAACGGTCGGAATCATCCACTTTCCAAACATCCGAACCCCGTATTTCAGCCACCAGCAGTCCATGTAGTAAGCCATCGAACGAATCGGCATCGCTCCCCGCATGACGTACATCGGGGCTTTGCTGACGAAGCCTCCGCTCAGTACCAATGCGTGCGCGCCCAATGCCAGCAGGCGTTTGGCCACTTGCAGGGTTTCATCGGTTTCCATGCCACCTTTGAAGCCATCGCGCATATTCATTTTTACAAAGACTGCCATATCGCTTCCCGCTGATGTCATCACCTCGTTCATCACCATTTCCATAAAGTGCATCCGATTTTCGAGCGAGCCGCCGTATTCGTCTTTCCGGTGATTGGTGTAGGGAGACAGGAACTGGCTGATCAGATATCCGTGTCCGGCATGCACCTCCACGGCGTCGAAGCCGGCTTCCCGTGCCAAGTGGACAGCCCGTCCGTAGGCCCTGGCCATCTCCGGCAACTCTTCTCTCTTCATGCCACGCACGAATGTAGGAGAATAGAGATTGAAACCGGTAGAGGCCGAAATGGGAGTGGTTCCGCAAATCTTTTTATGAGACATATTTCCGCAGTGCCCTATCTGGATGCCTGCTGCCGCACCTTCCGCGTGTATAGCTCCGGTCACTTCACGCAAACCGGAAATGATTTCCGGACGCAGCCACAACTGACGGTCGAAGGAAAGTCCGCTTTGTGTCACGGCTGCATAGGCTACAGTCGTCATCCCGACTCCGCCCGCAGCCACCGAGCGGTGGTAATCGAGCAGCATTTGTGAAGGGGCGTTACCGGGACACATGCTTTCAAAAGCGGCAGAGCGGATCGTACGATTCCGCAGCGTCAATGGACCGAAAGTAACAGGGGTGAAAAGTTTAGATTCCATAGTACGCTATTTTATATCAATAGATAATTTATTTCAAGTCAATAGATAAAAGGAAATACACGTTTGCGTTCGCCTACTTCCGAGCCAAATTCTTCACGGTAGCGATGCCAGATTGCATTGGCACGGGGGACGAGATTAGCCACTGTCCACCAGAAGAATACAAGTCCGGACAATGAACAGGTCAGTATTGCCCAGCCTGCCCATTCGATGATTTCGCCCAGATAATTGGCGGAAGTAACATAGCGGTACATCCCTTTTTGGGGCAGATAATGACGGGTATCCCCCGGTTTGCGCAAATGACGGATGATATAGTCCGAATGCCAGTTCATAAACATACCTGCAAAGAAAAGCAGACTGCCCGCAATAAACCATGCGGAAGTGAACCAGCCGGAGTGATACATTCCCTCGGGTGAGAGATAAAATATCCATTCACCCTGCATATAGCCGTTCAATAGATTGAACAGGATTCCCATCGACATGATTGCCAGCGGCATTTTACTCTTTCCGGTCAGTAGCAGGGGAAAAACGAAGGCGCGCTGAAAATAATGAATCTGAAAGAAGACAAAGAATGTCAGTATGACCGGATCAAAACGACGCTCCGAGTGCATCCACATCCAGCACATGACCAGAAATACGGGAGCTTCCATCAGTATCCACGCCAGCTTGTTGGAAATGGCGACTCCCCAGGAGGCGGTGCGAAATATCCCGTAACCGGCTTTCACAAAGTAGAGGGCGATGAAAACAATCAGAGCGGTCAGACTCATGACGCCCAAAAATAGATTAAAGGCAGCTATACTCATCTTGATTTTCTTTTGAGATTCACAAAAATAACAAAAAAAGAAAAGAATGGTCACAAAAATAACTCAAATAAAAAACAGATCAAACGACAACAGACTTCCGGCATTCTTTGTTTATTCATTAAAAATCAGCTATCTTTGCAGTTGGTTATGAACTAAATAATAGAAAAAGCAATGGCAATGGAAATTAAAGCCATACCGACCTTAAAAGGAAAAGAAGCGGAACACTTCGTTAAGGCAGCGGACAAGGCTTATAAAAATCAAAACAAACAAGACTTCAGCAAACATGTGCTGGAAGCCCGCGCTGTGCTCAAAAAGGCTAAAATGTTATAAAACATGGGATTTCTTTTTGAGAAATGTACTTTTGCCGTACTTGATGAAGATACGATTAAAGAATGTGACCCTTTCTCATGTGGGCACCAAGACTTAGACGACTTCTTTCATAACGATGCTCCTCTCTATAATGCACAGCTATTAGGAAAAAGTTACTGTTTTCGTTCAGATAAAAAGCCTTCGGACATAGTATGTGCCTTCACTGTTTCTAACGATAGTATCAGAGTAAATATCCTCCCCAACAGCAGGGAAAAGAAAGTTCAGAAAGACATTCCCCGAGCCAAACAAATGCGCCGCTATCCGGGTGTATTAATCGGCAGACTTGGAATCAATAAAGAATACAAGCATCAGGGCATAGGCAGTGATCTGATGACTTTCATAAAATCATGGTTCATTGATGCGGGAAACAAAACAGGGTGTCGCTCTTTAATTGTTGACGCTTACAATGAAAATATTCCTCTGAACTATTATCTGAAAAACGGTTTCAAATACCTTTTCTCTACGGAAGCGCAAGAAGTGGAATATACAGGCTTTGAAACCGGAACGCATCTAAAAACACGCTTAATGTATTTTGATTTAATAGACATTATGCCTTATCCCAATAATAGCAGCAAAGATTCAATCAACGGTAATTATTAAAATAACAAGTTCGTTCTCAACAGGTCACCTGCCATAATCTCTCCTCCGGTAAAGGGAAAGTTCATAGTTTACTGATATCCAAAGAAATAGAATGTATAATTCATCGGTTGTAGAAACGCCCTTTTAACGTAGCGTTAAAAGGGCGTTTCTACCTGCCAGGCTGTGCCCTTTCTACCAACGATAAATGCCTTAGCCTCCATCGGATGAAAAATACAGCAGCCGCAAAGTGTTAAATGTTAAATGAACATCGGACGTTCTTCCTGAAACAAGTCACCCCAGACGTACAACCGGGTACTACCAAGATGTACAACTGGGGATTACCGAGACGTACATGCAGGGATTGCCGAGATGTACGTCTGAGGTTAGTTATTATTGCATAAAAGGATTTGTTCTTATCAGCGTTTCTTGATGGGGATATAAGCCAGATCATCAAGAACATTTTTATAAGCCGGACGGATAATGCGTTTGCCCTCGAAGTTCAGTTCTTCATTGCGGTGCGCACACCAGCCGACAATACGAGCCATGGCAAACAGCGGAGTGAAAATCTCCTGCGGCAAACCAATCATCTCATATACGAAGCCCGAATAGAAGTCGATATTGCTGGAAACCGTCTTTCCGTTGTTCTTCACACGTCCGAAAGTAGCGATGGCACGCTCTTCAAGCAGTTCGAGGAAAGCGAACTCCTCTTCTTTTCCTTTCTCACGGGCAAGGTCGCGAGCCAGTTCTTTCAGCAACAGCGCACGAGGATCGGAAATCGTATAAACAGCATGACCGATACCGTAAATCAGTCCGGTCTTATTATACACTTCCTTATTCAGCATCCGTGTGAAATAGGTATCTATCTCGTCCACGCTCTTCCAGTCCTTGATGTTCTCCTGCAAGTGATGGAACATATCGGCCACCTGGATATTCGCGCCTCCGTGAAGCGGGCCTTTCAACGAACCGATACCTGCGGCGATGGCCGAATATGTATCTGTTCCGGTGGAAGAAGTCACACGAACCGTGAAAGTCGAGTTGTTACCACCGCCATGTTCTGCCTGCAAAATCAATAGCAAGTCGAGCGTACGGGCATCCAGTTCCGTATAATCTTTTTTGAGCATATAGAGGAAATTCTCGGCAATAGAGAGTTTTTCCTGCGGATGACGGATATGCAGGGAACGGCCGAATGTAGCATGGCGGAGCATATTATAAGCATACGCAATGATGGTCGGGAACTTGGAGATAAGATCGATACTCTGGCGCATCAGATTGTCGCGGGAAGTATCGTCGGCATCGGGATCGAAACGATACATTTCGAGTACGCTGCGCGAAAGGATATTCATGATATTATTTCCCTCCAGCTCGATAATATTCATTTTCGTCTTCTGCTCGAGCGCCATATTGTCATTGATCAGTTCGCAGAACGAAGCCAGTTCTTCCTTGTCCGGCAGGCGACCGGAGAGTAGCAGATAAGCCACTTCTTCGAAGCCGAAACGTTTTTCCTTGATGATGGCGTGGGAAATATCTTCCACATCATAGCCCCGATAGAACAATTTTCCCGGAATAGGCTTCAGACCGCCGCCGGGGATACGTTCGTAACCCACCACATTACCAATCTTTGTCAGACCTACCAATACACCGGTGCCGTCTTCATTACGTAGTCCACGCTTCACGTCAAACTTGGGGAACAATTCATTGTCAATCCGGGTTGCCTCTTTCATCTCCTCGGAGAGCTTGTAAATCAAATACTCTTTCTTCATAATACTTCGTTTTTAATCGTTACATTTACTTTTCGATTCTTTCCACAATTTCGCGTGTGAAAGCGGTGGTAGACAGGGATGTACCTCCCGGCATAAAGCGAGCCAGATCGTGCGTGGCACGGGCATCGAGGAAACTCTGTTCCAGCGCCTTTTCGATAAGCGCGGCCGCTTCTTTCCATCCCAGATATTCAAGCATCATCACCGCCGAAAGAATGATAGAACAAGGATTCACGACATCCTTTCCGGCAATGTTGGGGGCGGTTCCATGAGTCGCTTCAAAAATGGCGTGCCCCGTCTTGTAGTTAATATTTGCTCCCGGAGCAATGCCGATGCCGCCTACCATTGCCGCCAACTGGTCGGAAACATAGTCTCCGTTCAGGTTCAGCGTGGCAATCACGGAATACTCTTCGGGAATCAGTAATGTATTTTGCAGAAAAGCATCGGCAATGCAGTCCTTTATCACCAGCCGGCCGTCTGCCAGCGCGTCGCCAAACTCACGTTGCGCCAGCTCATAGCCCCATTTCTTGAAACCTCCTTCGGTGAACTTCATAATGTTTCCTTTGTGCACCAGTGTCACAGAAGGCAGATGATGGTCGAGCGCATACTGGCAGGCAGCCCGCACAAGACGTTCCGTGCCCTCACGGGAAACAGGTTTCACCCCAAAAGAAGAGGTCTCGGGGAAGCGGACTTTCGTCACTCCCATCTCGTTTTTCAGGAATTGATAGAACTTTTCGGCTTCGGGAGTACCTGCCTCCCACTCGATTCCTGCATATATATCCTCCGTATTTTCACGGAACACGCACATGTTCACTTTTTCCGGTGCTTTCACCGGAGAATGAACGCCTTGATACCAACGAACCGGACGCAGACAAACATATAAATCCAAGGTTTGGCGCAAAGCTACGTTCAAAGAACGGATTCCACCGCCGACAGGGGTCGTCAGCGGACCCTTGATGCCGATCAGATATTCTTGGAAAGCCTTCATCGTTTCATCCGGCAGCCAAGAGCCTGTCTCGTTGAAAGCGCGTTCGCCCGCCAGCACTTCTTTCCATTCAATCCGACGTTTGCCGCCGTATGCTTTCTGAACAGCCGCGTTCACAACGGCTTGCATCGACGGAGTCACTTCCGCTCCTACTCCGTCTCCGGTAATATAAGGTACGACAGGCACATCGGGCACCGATAGCGTACCATCTTTTTGCATGGTTATTTTGTTCATTTCTATCATTTTAATTATCTGGCATTCAAGGCAGAGCCGGCACGGAACCAGGCAATCTGCTGTTCGTTGTATGTATGTTGCGCTTCAAAACTCTCTTTCGTTCCGTCTTCGTGATGGAGAACGACGGTCAGATTCCGTCCCGGAGCAAAGTCGGGCAAGCCGATGACTGAAAGGAGGTCATGCTCCTGTATCTTGTCATAATCCGCTTTGTCCGCAAAAGTAAGGGCAAGCATGCCTTGCTTTTTCAGATTCGTTTCGTGGATACGGGCGAAGCTCTTGGCGAGAATCACACGCACATTCAGGAAACGGGGTTCCATTGCCGCGTGCTCGCGACTGGAGCCTTCTCCGTAATTTTCTTCAGCCACGACAATGGAGGGGATTCCTTCGAATTTATACATTTTGGCTGTGCCCGAAACGGTTCCGTAGGTGTTTGTCGAACGGTTCCACACGTTGTTCGTTTCGCCATTGAAAGCATTCACGGCTCCCATCAGCATATTATCCGAAATATTCTCCAAATGTCCGCGAAAACGCAGCCACGGTCCCGCCATCGAAATATGGTCGGTAGTACATTTGCCCTGCGCCTTAATCAGCAGGGGCATATTGAGTATATCTTGTCCGTCCCAAGCGGGGAAAGGAGTCAGCAGTTGCAGGCGTTGGGAAGCCGGGTTGACGTTGATCGCTGTTTTCGTCCCGCCGGGGGCGATATAGCCTTCATTACCGGAGGTAAATCCTCTCAAGGGGAGTTCTTCGCCTTCCGGTTCGGCCAGTTTCACTTTTTCGCCATCATGATTCATCAGTCTGTCTTTCAGCGGATTGAAGCAAAGATCACCGGCAATAGTCAGTGCCATCGTCAGTTCGGGAGAAGCAACAAAGGCGTATGTGTTCGGATTGCCGTCCGCACGTTTGGCAAAGTTACGGTTGAAGGAGGTAACGATCGAGTTCTTCCGCGTCGGGTCGTCCGTATGACGTTTCCACTGACCGATGCAAGGGCCGCAGGCATTTGCCATGATCACGGCTCCGATCTGCATGAAGTCATCCATCATTCCGTCTCTTTCGGCAGTAGCGCGGATTTGTTCGGAACCCGGATTGATGATCAGCGGGGAAGCCACACTCAGATTCTTTTCCTTCACCTGCCTTGCAAGGGATGCGGCACGGCTGAGATCTTGGTAAGAAGAGTTGGTACACGAACCGATCAGCCCGACTTCCATCTTACGCGGATAGCCGTTCAGTAATACTTTTTCTGCAAATTCAGAGATAGGGGTAGCGGCATCCGGTGTGAAAGGGCCGTTGATGTAAGGTTCGAGCGTGGACAAGTCAATGTCGATAACACGATCGTAGTACTTTTCCGGTTCGTCCGTCACCTGTTGGTCCGCACGGAGTTCACAGTCCACGGCTTCCGCCAGTTCCACGATACGATCTCTGCCGGTGGCTCTCAGATAAGTAGCCATGCGCCCGTCGAACGGGAAAAGCGAAGTGGTAGCTCCTACTTCCGCCCCCATATTGCAAATGGTCGCTTTGCCGGTAGCCGACAGGGAAGCCGTTCCCGGTCCGAAATATTCGATGATGGAGTTCGTTCCTCCTTTTACGGTCAGAATCCCTGCAAGTTTCAGGATGACATCTTTCGGGGAAGTCCAGCCGCTCAATTTTCCGGTCAGGCGGACACCGATAATCCTTGGCATTTTCAGTTCCCATTCCATACCTGTCATCACGTCTACGGCATCCGCACCGCCGACACCGATGGCCACCATGCCCAATCCTCCGGCATTCGGAGTGTGAGAGTCGGTGCCTACCATCATTCCACCGGGGAAAGCGTAATTTTCGAGCACTACCTGGTGAATGATTCCGGCGCCCGGCTTCCAGAAGCCGATGCCGTAACGAGAGGATACATCGCGCAAAAAGTCGTAAACTTCTTCGTTTGTTTTGGTTGCCGTAGCAATGTCCTCCTTTGCTCCTTTGTACGCTTGTATCAAGTGGTCACAGTGCACGGTGGAGGGAACAGCCACTTTTTCTTTTCCTGCATTCATGAATTGAAGCAATGCCATCTGGGCAGTCGCGTCCTGCATAGCGACGCGGTCGGGACGGAAATTTACGTAGTCTTCACCCCGTTTGTAGTTTTTCACATCGCCCTCATTGAACAGGTGGGCATACAGAATCTTCTCGGCTAACGTCAAAGGGCGTTTCAAAACAGCCCGCACGTGTTCCACTTTTCCTTTATAAGCAGAATAAAAAGCCTCTAACATAGTCAAATCATACACCATATTGCTTTTATTTTTTTTAGTCTATCTATAAAAATAACGAACGGCGTTCGAGGAATGTTTAACAAAATGAAATATATTTTCGTCTCAGGAGGAAGATTTACTACCTTTGCATCTATTATGAATAATCATCCGAAAAGTCCAATCATCGACCTTCAGCAACAGCAACTCCTGCTACGCATGGAGTATGAACACGAAAAGGAGGAATTCAAGCGGCAGACTGAAACAATGGGTGTCGCCCGCAAAGTGAAACGTGGTCTGTGCTGGTATCCCGCCTCTCCCGGTCGAAGTTACTATAATTCTCTAAATCAACTTGTAATAGATATTACACGCACCGAAAATAAAGAAATCGAGCATTCCTTCGAATTCGGTCGTCCCGTCTGCTTTTTCCGTCAGTCATTTGACGGGAAAGTGAATTATATGAATTTCATTGCAACGGTGAGTTATGCGGACGATGAACGGATGGTGGTCGTGCTTCCCAGTGCAGGCGCATTGCTGGAACTGCAAACGGAAGAGGTGCTGGGTGTACAACTTTATTTCGATGAAACGTCCTATCGTGCCATGTTCGAAGCGCTGGAAGACACGATCCGCGCCAAAGGCAACCGCCTTGCCGAACTCCGGGACACCTTGCTGGGAACACAAAAGCCGGGATTCCGCGAATTGTATCCCGTCCGTTTCCCGTGGCTGAACAGCACGCAGGAGACAGCCGTAAACAAAGTGTTATGCACACGCGATGTCGCCATCGTACACGGCCCTCCGGGAACCGGAAAGACTACTACGCTTGTGGAAGCCATTTACGAAACGCTTCACCGCGAACCGCAGGTGCTGGTCTGCGCCCAAAGTAATACGGCCGTGGACTGGATTTGTGAGAAACTGGTGGACCGGGGTGTTCCTGTGCTCCGCATTGGTAATCCTACGCGTGTTAATGATAAAATGCTCTCTTTCACCTACGAACGCCGCTTTGAGAATCATCCGAGCTACCCCGAACTTTGGGGAATCCGAAAATCAATCCGTGAAATGGGCAGCCGGATGCGTCGGGGAAGTTACTCCGAAAGGGAAGGAATGCGCAGCCGGATGAGCCGCCTCCGCGACCGTGCCACCGAACTGGAAATCCTGATCAACGCCGATCTTTTCGACAGTGCCCGTGTGATTGCTTCTACGCTGGTCAGCAGCAATCACCGTTTGCTCAACGGAAGGCGTTTCCCCACCTTATTTATCGATGAAGCCGCCCAGGCACTCGAAGCCGCCTGTTGGATCGCCATCCGAAAGGCCGACCGTGTGATTCTTGCCGGCGACCATTGCCAGCTCCCTCCTACAATCAAATGTATCGAAGCCGCCCGTGGCGGACTGGACCATACTTTAATGGAAAAAGTCGTGCAGCAAAAACCTTCTGCCGTCTCGCTGCTCAAAGTGCAATACCGGATGCACGAGGCAATCATGCGCTTTCCCTCCGAATGGTTCTACAACGGAGAACTGGAAGCCGCACCGGAAGTGCGCAACCGGGGTATCCTTGACTTCGACACTCCCATGAACTGGATAGATACCTCGGAAATGGACTTCCACGAAGAGTTTGTAGGCGAGAGCTTCGGGCGCATCAACAAGCAGGAAGCCAACTTGTTACTGCAAGAACTGGAAGCCTATATCAGCCGGATCGGCAAAGCACGCATCCTGGACGAGAGCATCGACTTTGGTCTGATTTCGCCCTACAAGGCGCAAGTGCAATACCTGAGAAGTAAAATCAGAGGAAGCAGTTTTCTCCGCCCTTTCCGCAGCCTCATCACGGTCAACACGGTAGACGGCTTTCAGGGACAGGAACGGGATGTCGTCTTTATCAGCCTCGTCCGGGCGAACGAGGACGGACAGATCGGTTTTCTGAATGATTTAAGACGAATGAACGTAGCCATTACCCGCGCCCGGATGAAACTCGTGATTTTGGGAGATGCAACCACTCTTACCAAGCATGCGTTCTACCGGAAACTGATACAGTATATCCGGCAGGAAGCGGTATCTTCCTGAATCATCGGTATAAAAAAAGAAGCCCCCTTTCTCACGAAAGAGGACTCCCATTTACAAACAAAACAAACAATGTTATTTTCCCACTAAATTCTGTTCCAAAAGCTCTGTCTTAAATTCAATTTAACGCATACTTTTTCCTGCTACAGAATAAAATTCTGCATCATATCAACGAATCACTAATGGAACACGAAATATAAAAAGGACTTGAAATGGTATTACAGCTACCATTCGGTAGAGAATAACTTAAATATCTTTTAATGTAACATTCTGATATACTATTTATTAAAGAAGAAATCATCTTCATACGTATCGATCTTCTGTAAGTAAAAAGTTTCTTCATTGCCTATTCTGTTTTATTTGTTGCCGTAAAGGTAATCATAAATGCTCTTTTTCACCTATATTATCAGTATCTTTTAATCTTTTTTTCTACTTTCATCCTTTTTCTATTACTCAAAAGACCGGTATCTACATAGAAAAGGCGGGAAAATACGCTTTTCCCGCCTTTTGAAAAACTTATATAGTATAAGTCTGATTAATTATTTTCCGGACGAAGTTTACGAACTGTCACGGCAGTCTGCCACATTTCGCTTTCGCGCAATGCTTTCAGTTCTTCTTCCAGTTTCTCACGATAATCCGGTTTGGAGTTAGAGTCGATTGAAATCTGTGCTTCGTTACCAGTCTTCACACTGTGATACAACTTTTCAACTACCGGTTTGATAGCATCGTGGAAGGGGCCCATCCAGTCGAGAGCACCACGTTGAGCTGTAGTAGAGCAGTTAGCATACATCCAGTCCATACCGTTCTTTGCAAACAACGGCATCAATGACTGAGTCAGCTCTTCTACAGTTTCGTTGAATGCTTCGGAAGGAGTGTGACCGTTTTCACGCAACACTTCGTATTGTGCCAGCAACAGACCCTGGATAGCTCCCATCAATGAACCACGTTCGCCTGTCAGGTCGGAAGTAGCTTCGCGGATGAAAGTTGTTTCGAACAAATAACCTGAACCGATACCGATACCCAATGCGATTGTTCTGTCCATAGCGTTGCCTGTTGCATCCTGATAGATAGCGTATGAAGAGTTCAACCCGCGACCTTCAAGGAACATAGTACGCAAGGATGTACCCGAACCTTTAGGAGCAACCATGATTACGTCGATATCTGCAGGAGGAACTACACCTGTGCGGTCACTCCATGTAATAGCAAAACCATGAGAGAAATAAAGAGCTTTTCCTGCAGTCAGGTAAGGCTTGATAGTAGGCCATACAGACATTACTGCTGCATCAGACAACAGGCACATAATGATCGTACCTTTTTCGCAAGCTTCTTCAATACCGAACAAAGTTTCACCCGGAACCCATCCGTCAGCTACCGCTTTGTCATATGTCTTTCCCTGGCGTTGACCAACGATTACATTGAAACCGTTATCACGAAGGTTCAGAGCCTGTCCGGGACCTTGTACGCCATAACCGATTACAGCGATTGTTTCATTTTTCAATACTTCACGAGCTT